>Ga0209086_10000235_pt1 | contig 48810 bp, 29 predicted proteins | sample M_130207_XF_Meta_FD_187312 | JGI IMG/M metagenome (GOLD analysis project Ga0209086, IMG submission 187312) | Freshwater microbial communities from Lake Montjoie, Canada to study carbon cycling - M_130207_XF_MetaG (SPAdes) (version 2) | ecosystem: Environmental > Aquatic > Freshwater > Lake... | reverse complement strand
TGGCCGCTGACGCTCAGCATGGCATCGCGCAGCATCTCGCCAGTGAGGCGTTTTTTCGGCAGTAAGGCCTGCTGATAGTGCTGCGACATCACGATGACCTTGTGTAGCTTTTTGAGGCTCCAACTTTGATGCGGCAATTCGGCAGCAAGCCAGTCGAGCAGAGCAGGATTCGTGGGGGCTTCGCCTTGATGTCCGAGATCGCCCGGAATCGCGGCCAGAGGTTTGCCAAAGTGCTGCTGCCAGAGACGATTCGCCATCGCACGTAGAAAGATCGCGTTATCCTTGCTTGCGATCCATTTCGCCAGCGCGGCACGATCCGCATTCGGCGGCGTTTCGCCGAACAGGCGTGGAAACGCGGGCTGAATGGCAGGACCGGGCCGTTTGAAGTCGCCGCGCACGAAGACGGTGCTGGCTGGCACGCCTGCGGTGAAGATGCGCACGGACGGGCCGAGCGGCTTGCGCTCTTTTGGCAGCACGGTGTTGTCAAAGAAGGCCCGGAGGCGATAAAAGTCGGCCTGGCTGATGGGGTCATACGGATGATCGTGACACTGTGCACAGCCGACCGTGAGACCGAGCCCCACGGAACCAACGGTGGTGGTGATGTCATTGAGCAGCACATGCCGACGCTCATCCTGTTTGTTGAGGTCGGGCATGTCCGGACAGGAAAAAAGAAAGCCGGTAGCTGTCTCATCGCCCATCAAATCACCTGCGATCTGCTTTTGGACAAAAACATCGAAGGGCATGTCGTTGTTCAGCGCATCAATGACCCAATCGCGATACTGCCAGGCGCGGTTGCGCTCGGCGTCGTATTCAAAACCGTCGGTTTCGGCGAAGCGGGCGAGATCGAGCCACCATTGCGCCCAGTGCTCGCCGTAGCGTGGAGACGCTAACAAACGATCAACGACGGACTCGAATGAGGAAGGGTTCGACACAAACGCAGAAACTTCCTCCGGTGTGGGTGGCAGGCCGGTGAGATCGAAGGTGATGCGGCGAATCAGCGTGGCTGCGTCGGCGTTGGCCTCTGGTTTGGTGAAATCGTCGATGCCTTTCTTGCCAGGAGTGGTTTGCAACGGCTTGAAAGCCCAGTGGTCGCGATCCTTCGCGGTGATCTGCGGTTCGTCCTTCACTGGATCGGCAGAGGCATGAATGGCAACGCCGTGCGCGTGTTTCGCGATCAGCAGCAGTGTTAAGGCGAAGCGGACCGGTTTCATGCGAGGATGCTTTTCACCACGCTGCTGCCTTCCACGCCGGTAAGCTTTTGATCGAGACCGTTGAGACGGAAGGTGAGGCGATCATGATCAAGACCGAGGATGTGCAGGATCGTGGCATGCAGATCGTGGATGTGGACTTTGTCCTCGGCGGCACGCAGGCCGAACTCATCCGTGGCTCCATGCACATGTCCATGCTTCACGCCAGCACCCATGAGCACGGTGGTAAAGCCCCAGGGGTTGTGATCGCGGCCCACGCCCTTCTCGCTCATCGGCATGCGGCCAAATTCACCGCCCCAGATGACGAGCGTGTCTTCCAGCAGGCCGCGTTGCTTCAGATCGCGAATCAAACCGGCCACGGGTTTGTCGGTGCGGGCACAGAGGTCGGTATGATTCTTTAGCACGTTCTCATGTGCGTCCCAGCCATTCGTATCGCCGGAATAGAGCTGCACAAAGCGAACGCCACGCTCGATCATGCGCCGCGCGAGCAGACAGCGTGTGCCGAACTCCTTCGTCTGCGGATCGTCGATCCCGTAAAGATGCTTCGTGGCTGCCGTTTCGTGCGAAATATCCACGGCTTCCGGTGCAGCGCTTTGCATGCGGAAGGCCAATTCATAGGCGCGGATGCGGGCGTCGAGTTCGCTATCCGCTTCGCGTTTAGCCTGATGCTGCGTGTTCATCTGCTGGATGAGATCGAGCGTGGCACGTTGCCGCGCACTGCTTTGTGGGCTATGCAGATCCAGGATCGGACTCGAACCGGCACGCATCGTGGTGCCTTGATACGTCGCTGGGAGATAACCGCTGCCCCAAGCGGGCGGCCCGCCTTTCAGTCCACCGCCGGGATCAGGCATGACAACGAACGCGGGCATGTCGGCGTTCTCGGAGCCGAGTCCATATGAAACCCAACTGCCCATGCTCGGCTTTCCCATCTGGATGGAGCCGGTGTTCATCTGATAAACGGACTGCGGATGATTCACGCTGTCGCCATGGCAACTGCGAATGACGCACATTTCATCCGCGATGCCCGCCATGTGCGGCAGGAAGTCGCTGATCTCGATGCCGCTCTGCCCATGCTGACGAAACGGCTTCACCGGTGCCAGCAGCGGGTTCTGCGCGACTTTGCGGCGTGTTTCGACCGCACCGTAGCTCTCTGGCAACGGCTTGCCCGCATTGCGGATGAGTTCGGGCTTTGGATCGAACAAATCGACATGGCTTGGTCCGCCGTGCATGAACAGCCAGATCACACGCTTTGCCTTCGCCGGGAAATGTGAACGCGACTCGGCCATGAGGGACGACAGCGCCACGCCGGACAGGCCCATGGCCGAAGCGCCGAGCAGGCGGCGACGGGAGAGCGTGGCAAAGTCGTTTTGCATAGCGTGAAGACGCTGGCTAGAGGGCGGTTCTAGCCTTCAAAGCATCTTCTGCATCCAGATCACATCAAGCCATCGGCCGTGCTTGTGGCCAACTTCCTTGAGGTGGGAGACTTTGATGAAGCCGAATTTAGCGTGAAGCGCGATGCTGGCCTGCTGATCGGCATCGATGCCACCGAGGACGGTGTGGTGGCCGATTTTTTTGGCGAGTTCGAGGAGTTCGCCGAGCAGAAGAGTGCCGAGGCCTTTGCATTGATACTCATGATGGAGGTAAACCGAGTCCTCGACGCTGTGGCAGTAAGCTTGACGTGGATGAAAGCGACTCAGCGACCCCCATCCGATGATTTGGCCGTTTTCCTCGGCGACGATGATGGGATGCTCGGTGCCGTGCGCATCAAACCAGTCGCGTCGCTCCTGCGTGGTGCTGGGCACGGTTTGATAGGTGCAGGTGCTGTGCTCGACGTAGTGATTGTAGATCGCGTTGATGGCGTCGAGATCGGCTGCGGTGGCTGGTCGGGTGGTGACGGGCATGGGGCAAGAAACGTGGCTTTGGTTGAAAAAGAAGCGAAATGACGAATGTCGAAATCTGACTATGGGCCGTTTAGTGAACGTGACCGCGTGCATCGCCACTTTCAATTCTTGACTACGCATCCCTCGACCGGCATTCTCGCAGCCGGATTTCATCCATCAACCACCTTAAAACACACACCTTTATGGCCATCAAAGTCGGAATCATCGGAGCAGGCGGCATGTTGCAATATCACGCGGCGGGTTTCCGCCAGGCAGGCGCGGAAATCGTGGCTGTGGCCGATGCGGCCCCCGGCGCTGCCGCCAAGGCTGCGGCGAAATACGGCATCGCCAAGTCCTATGAATCTGTGAACGCGATGCTCAAGGGCAGCCCTGAGATCAAGGCGGTCAGCGTCATTGTGCCGAACAAATTCCACAAGCCGCTCACCGTCCAGTGCCTCAAGGCCGGCAAGCATGTCTTCTCTGAAAAACCACCGGCGATGAACGCCAAGGAGGTCAAAGAAATCATCGACGTCGCCAAAGCCGCGAAGCGCAAGGTGCTCTTCAACTTCAACAACCGCGCCCGCCCCGAATCGCAGGCGATGATGAAGTACATCACCGATGGCACCGTCGGCAAAATCAACTCCGCGCAAGCCAAGTGGATCCGCCGCACCGGCATCCCCGGCTTCGGCGGCTGGTTCACTACAAAGGCACTCTCCGGCGGCGGTCCGCTCATCGACCTTCTTCACATGATCGACCTTGCCATGTACTTCATGGGCTATCCTGAGCCTGCGCACGTGCTCGGCCAAACCTTCTCCGATTTCATCACCGACAAGCAGTTCAAAGGCCCCTGGGGCATCCCCGACCGCGCCGACGGCACCACCGATGTGGAAAACGCCGCGCACGGCTTCGTCACCTTCAAAGGCGGCCAGGTGCTCAGCCTCCAAGTCTCCTGGGCCGAGATGGTGAAGCGTGAGGAAGTCTTCGTGGTCTTCCAGGGCACCAAGGCCGGTGGCAAGGTCGAGCGCCTCTTCGGCATCGACGGCCTCGACAACACCGCCATCGACACCTGCGAGCTCTACGTCCAGGAAAACGGCCACAGTGTGAACCGCACCATCATCACCCCAGCCTGTGAAGACATGGGCCGCATCGGCTCCGCCGCGAATTTCATCCACGCCATCGAAGGCAAGGCCGCCCCGCTCAACACCCCTGAGCAGGCCCTGCGCCTCATGCAGGTCATTGACGCCATCTACGCCTCCGCGAAGACGAAGAAGCCGGTGTCGATTTGATCGTGTAGTCTTCTTCACCGCTGGACCTGTAATCAGCCACATGGCTGAAACAGAAGGCTTATCATGCGTGCGCAGCCTGAACAGGGACTGCGTCATGCATTGATTGACGCTGGACAGATGCCCCGTGGCGGAGCATACATCGAGACTAAAACGCGCCTCGCCCCCACACGCATGAGTCCATTGTTAGTCCCCCAAATCATTCGTCTTTTTTTGCTCTCCACACTCGTCCTGCTGGCCTCTTGCCAAAGCGGCGGCATGCGTGGTCAAACGCAGTACCTCGAAGCTTTCCCGTCCAACACCGTGCCGCATTCTGCAATGTACAATGCCGATCAGGTATCCTACTGGGATGGCGACGGTGTCGGCGGTGCGGCGAGCATCGTCATAGATCTCAGCGACCAGAAAGCCTACTTCTACAAAGGTGGCACGCTGGCCGGTGTGTCGGCACTTTCCACTGGCGATGAAAAACACGCGACCAAGACTGGCAACTTCAAGATCTTCGAGAAAGACCAGTGGCATAAATCAAACCTGTACGGCGACTTCGTCGATGGCGCAGGCACTGTGGTCATGGCAAACATTGATGTGACGAAGGACAAGCCGCCGCCCGGCACACGCTTTGAAGGCTCGAAGATGCATCACTTCATGCGCTTTAGCGGCGGCATTGGCATGCACGAAGGATTTTTACCCGGCTATCCTGCCTCGCACGGCTGCGTGCGCATGCCACCGCATATGGCGGCCATTTTCTACAACAATGTCGCCAAAGGCACGCCGGTCACCGTGCGGCCCTAATCTTCACCCGCGTATCTTATGACACCGGAATCACCGCTCGAAATCGGCCCCACGGATGTCAGCTACCTACTGGAGCGTCCAGGCGAGCGCACCTTCCGTCTCATCGACTGCCGAGAGGAAGACGAATGGCACATCTGCCATCTGCCTGATGCAGTGTTAGTACCGCTCTCACGTTTTGGCGAACTAGCTCCGCAATTCTTTACGAACACTCAGGAGCATCTCATCATCTACTGCCACCACGGCATGCGCAGTCAGCGTGCGGCGCAATGGCTGCGGCAGAACGGCTTTGTGCATGCACAAAGCATGCGCGGCGGTGTCGATGCTTGGGCGGACATGGTGGACCCGGAACTGCCCCGTTATTGAAACGCATCTGACGCGACTTTGCTCTAGCACATGAGTGCGCTGCGGCTACCATGCGCACCCCTCCCCCGCACGCATGGTTCGAATTCTCACCCAGCAAGGACAACTCATCGATTGGAACGACGAAAAGACCCGTCCGTTCCCTGATAACCTCGTTTTTCTTGATTTGCTCAATCCCTCACGTGGTGAGGAACTCGAAGCGGAAAAGTGGCTCGAATACGAACTCCCGACACGTGAAGAAATGCAGGAGATCGAGGAGTCCAGCCGACTCTACACCGAAAAAGGCACGCTCTACATGACCGCGTGGCTACCCGTCGGCCTCGACACACCTGATCCCGATAGCACCGCCATTTCCTTCGTGCTCGCACCCGACTGCCTCACCACCGTGCGCTATGCGGACCCCCTAGCTTTCCGCGTACTCATTGATCAGGCAAAGCGTCAGTGCACAACCCCACTCAGCAGCGACGCAGTCTTCCTGCTGTTGATGGAACTCATCGTCGCTCGTATCGCCGATGCCTTGCAGGGCGTTGAAGGTGACATGAAGAAAATCTGCCGTGATATCTTCCGTCTCGATCCACACAAGGCGAATCCAGGCGTCGAAAAAGATCTCAGCGATGTGGTGAAATTGCTTGGGCGTCGCAGTGCCCTCGTCGCGAATCTGCGCGAGAGCCTGCTCAGCCTCAGCCGCATGCTGCAATACTTCCTCAACAATGCCGCCTCTTGGATGCGCGGAGATCTGGCGGCTCAGTTCCGCAGCGCCATGCGCGACATCAAGAGCCTTGATGAATATACCAATCAGCAGACACAGGAGATGACCTTCCTGCTCGAATCCACACTCGGCCTGATCAACATCCAGCAGAACCAAATCATCAAAATTTTCACCGTCGCCAGCGTGCTCTTCATGCCGCCTACGCTCATTGCCAGTATCTACGGCATGAATTTCGAGCACATGCCCGAACTGAAAGTATCCTGGGCCTACCCCGCCGTGATCATGCTGCTCATCATCTCCGCCGTGCTACCGATCATCTGGTTCAAGCGCAAGCGACTGCTGTAGTGGTGCACGCACGGTTTGCCGGGTCTTTACCTTCAATGCTCGCTGGCAAAATAGATTAGCAAACGTCACAGTCTCGCTGCTGGGCGCTAATGAACAGAGGGACAAGTTCGTTACCGTTGTATGCGAAACGACCGTCTTATCGTTGTACTACTGTTCGCACTCGTGCCATTTTTGGCTCTGAACTGGAGAGACGCTCCGGTTTCTGCCTTTCAAGGTATTCTCACTCGGTTACGGCACGAGTGTGATCCGGCGAATCCGGAGGCAGATTACCAATGGTCGCAGAGCACTATGCCGACGGAGCGAAAGCGCGAGGCCATCATTCAGGATTGCCGCAAGATTGGCGCGGTATTGCTACCAGAACTTCGCAGGCAAAAGGCTCGGGAACTGGATGACGAGATGCGCGGGATGCTCATTGTGATCGCCGCCGCGCTCGGTGATGTGGATTCCGTCAAAAAGGTGGGACAGGAGATGAATTGGTCGGACTTTCCCGCCGTGCGCATCAGCGCGGCGAAAACACTACGTCGTCTTCAAGATCGCCAGACCATCGAATGGTTCTTCGCTGCGCTGGATGACGGACACTTCGTCGTCAACGGCGGCTGCGGCACCCTGCGGGAGAAATTTTATCCTGTGCGTTGCATTGCAAAGATGGCGCTGCGGGAACTCATCACTCGCTATTCAGACGATCGTTTAGCAAAGGCCTGGGGCGCCATGCTCGATAAAATGCAACCTTTCGAGACCTTTGAAGATCTGCAGAGACGGATGATGGAAACCAAAAGACGTGAACTTGAAGCAATGGCAGAGGCTGAACTTCGCCTGAAGAAGGAGAAATGATACGAAACGCGACTGACGACATGAGAATCCGTAGCATTAGGTGCGTATTCATCAGCCATGAAGATTGTCCTCTGCACTTTCCTGGTCGTCACGTCGCATCTTCTTGCTCAAACAGACAGTTTGCGTGCCGGAGCGGCGGCGGTGGACATCACGCCAAAGATTTTTCCACTGAACATGCCCGGTGGTTTCAGTGCGAACATGGCGGAGAGCGCGCACGATCCGCTGCATGCGAGGGCACTGGTGCTTTCGGAAGGTAAAACCACGCTGGCGATGGTCGTGGTCGATAATCTTGGCGCAGGGCCTGACGTGCTCGATGAGGCGAAGGCCATCGCTTCGGCCAAAACGGGCATTCCCGTTGAAAAAATGCTCGTCAGTTCCACCCACACGCACAGCGGTTCCGCTTTAAACACACGCAGCGAGGCTGCGGCGGCGTATCGGAAGCTGTTTGTCGAGGGCGTTGCGGATTCCATCGTGCAGGCGCATGCGGCGCTGAAGCCCGCGAGTGTCGGCGCAGCGGCGCACCCGCTGCCGGATGAAGTTTTCAATCGCCGCTGGTATCTGAAGCCCGGCCAGATGCAGCTTAATCCGTTCGGCAAGATGGATTTGGTGAAGATGAATCCGGGCACGAATCCAGAGGTGCTGGATCATCCTGCCGGTCCGACTGACCCCGATATCACGATCATCTCCGTGCAGGATCCGAAGCGCCAGCAGGTGTGCTTGTTCGCGAACTATGCGCTGCATTACGTCGGTGGTGCGCCCGGCAGCCAGGTGTCGGCAGATTACTACGGTGAGTTTGCGCGACTCATGCCCTCGCGGCTGCGTGGGAACGGCAAGCTCGTCGCCATGATGTCGAATGGTGCCTCCGGCGACATTAACAACATCCCCTTCAACGTCACGCGGCCTCCACGCGAACCGTTTGAGCAAATTCGCATCGTCGCACAAAAGGCAGCGGACGCGGTATGGTTCGCATTGAAGAAGATCGACAAGCATCGTGCTGACGCGCCGCTCAGAATGTTGCAGCGTGAGATCACGCTGAAATATCGCCGTCCGTCCGAGCAGGAGGTAAAGGAAGCGAAGGCAGTACTTGCGGTGAAAGACAAGGCGGAGATCGAGAAACTGCCTCGCCTCGCGCAAAATTATGCTGGCAGTGTGGTGAGCGCCGCAGAACGGCCGGAGGAGAGCATCACGGTTAAGATCCAGGCCATTCGCATCGGTGATCTGGCCGTGTGTGGCATTCCGTTCGAGACGTTTGTCGAGATCGGTCTCGATTTAAAAAAACGCAGCCCGTTCCTGCAGACGATGGTCATCGGGCTCGCCAACGGTCGCCACGGCTACCTGCCCACGCCCGAGCAACACAAGCTCGGCGGCTATGAGACGTGGATCGGCACGAATGTGGTGCAGGAAGAAGCGAGCGTCGTTCTGACAACGAACCTGCTGGAGATGCTGAGCGAGTTGAAAAATTAAAGCGGTAGGGTCAGACCAAAGCAGGTTTCATTCGAAGCAGAATCGAGCAGTTCCAATTCTCCGCCGTGCGCCAGCGCGATTTCGCGGGCGATGGCGAGCCCGAGGCCGACGCCTTCGGCGCGATTGCGCGAGGCATCAGCACGATGAAAGCGCTGGAAGATTTTTTTGCGATCTGCCTCGGGAATGCCAGGACCACTGTTGGCGACGGTGATGCGCAGCGATTTTTCATCTTGGGCGAGCGTGAAGCGAACGAAGCCGCCGGACTGGTTGTAGCGCAGGGCGTTCGCGGAGAGATTTTGAAGCAGTTGATGCAGCAGGATGGAATCTGCCCGCACGATGCAGTCGGGTGCGATGGCGTGTTCGATGCGCAGGCCATTGGCGAGGATTTCGGCATCAGTGATGACTTCATGTAGCATGTCGCTCACGTTCACCGGTTGCAGATCGAGCGGCAGTTTGCCGGCGTCGGCTTGGGCGAGCAGGAGCAGCTTTTCGACGATGGCTTTGAGATGCTGCACTTCATCGAGCAGCGGCACGATGCGGCGTTGCTCGGCAGAATCATCGGGCGAGTGTTGCAAGGCCTGCTCCAGTTCGCCTTGCAGAATCGCCAGCGGAGAGCGCAATTCATGCGCTGCATCGGCAGTGAAGCGATTGGATTGATGAAAGCTCGACTCCAGACGTGCCAGCATGGCATTGAAGACTTCGACGAGGCGACGGAACTCGCTGTCATGGCCGGCGAGATCGAGACGTTGATCGAGTCCGTGAGCATGAACACCTTCCACGGCCTGGGTGAGCACACGCACCGGGCGCAGCGCACGACCAGCGAGCAGCCATCCGCCTGCGGCCACACACAGCATGACTATGGGTAGTCCGATCATGAAAGCACTGCGCAGTTCGGTCATGCCAGCTTCGATTTCAGCCATATCGACACCGAGAACGAGCGTGGTGTAGGGATTGCCCATCACGCCGATGCGCCAACTGCGACCTTCAATACTGCGAGTAATGAATAGGGGTTTCTTTCGAGGTAGCGGTGGGTTATCGCGGGAGAGTTGTTCTCCAGGACGCGCAGGTGGTGGTGCGCGATGCAGGCGGCCTGCGGGATCGAGTTCTTCGGGCAACTCAGTGGCTTCTTTGGCAAGCGCGGGCAATGTATGGGCATCCAAAGACATCGGCCAGCTTTTGGAGCGATGCCGCACCGCATCATCAAGGTCACGCACGAGCATGATGTAGCGGCCAGACTGTGGTCCAGCCATGAAATCGAGCGCATTCTCCAGTCGTTCCCAGTGATCCTTGCCGAACACACGCTCCAGATTGGGCGAGGCCACGTTACGCAGCTCACGGTCAAGACGGTTGAGATGGATCTGCTCGTTCACCCGCCAGAACACATAGCCACAGGCCGCCAGCAAAGCGCTAGTAAGCAAGGCTGAGAGCAGCGCAATCTGAAAGCGGAAGCTCAGATTTTTCATGACGCACGAATGCGGTAGCCCACTCCGCGCAGGGTTTCGATGAGTGGCTGCTCGGGATCATCGCCGATTTTTCGCCGCACTCGCTGCACATAGACATCCACGAGGTTGGTGCCGGGATCGTGATGGTAGTTCCAGACGCGTTCCTGCAACTGCGTGCGGGTGAAGACGCGTCCCGGTGAACGCATCAGGCAGGTCAGTAATGCGTATTCACGGGCAGAAAGGTCCACCATCTGCGAACCGCGTTTCACTTCGCGCGTCAGCAGATTGACGCTCACATCACCTGCACGCAGCACGCTGGCAGAATCACCACCTGAGCGACGCATCACTGCATGCATGCGGGCGATAAGTTCGTCGATGTAAAATGGCTTAGGCAGGTAATCATCCGCCCCGAGATTGAGTCCTTCAATTCGTTCGTTGAGCGAACCTCTTGCAGTGATGAGAATTACCGGTACGCGCAGCTGTTTTTCACGCAACAGCCTTAGAATGCTCAGACCATCGCGACCCGGCAGCATAACATCGAGGAGGATGACATCATAGGGTTGCTCCAGAGCCATTTCGCAGCCCTCATCACCATCGCGGCACGCATCCACGACAAAACCCTGCTCCTGCAGCCCTTTGGCCACAAAAGAGGCGATTTTCTTGTCATCTTCGATGAGCAGCACTTTCACCCGGTAAACTTGCCAGCAATTGAGTTCTGGCACAACCGACGGGATGAAGAATGACAGTACTGTCATCCGTTTGCCTCAGGCGGTGTAATGGGCCGGAGGTTCACTCGGGGTGTTATGTGCCGCTCAACCAATCGCCTCAGCTTGATTAAATCAGGCCTTCTAGCAATCATTACGGTCAGCAGCATCTTTGCCGCCGCATCTTTGCGTGCGCATACCTCCAGCGGCATGGATGACCGAGAACAACTGCGCCAGCACATTCTGGAGGAGTTCATGCAGAAGTCGGGGAGAACGAAGAAGGTGAAGCCCGTGGAGGCCCCGATCACGAAGACCCTGAAACGGCCCGTGACAGTGGCGGCGTTTTCCGGCTTCGACATCTCCTCCTTCCTCACGGTGGCGGCGACGATCCCTCCGGTCGGCAACGGCGCGTTGATGCAGGCTTCGTTTGCGCCGTTCATGCCGAAGGTGCGTACCTACTGGGACGGGACGACTTTCTTCATCGAGTCTGACAACACCGGCGGCTTCAACATGCCGAACAAGATGGTGGGAATCACGACGTGGCAGCAGCAGGTGCCGATTCCGACGGCTTACTTCGCGAGTGTGACGAACAATGAGAACAATGCGGCATCGCTGGGCTTCGGGCAGCCAAACTACTGGCGCATCCCGCTGGCACCGACGGTCGCGGCGTCGCCGATCACGATTTATGATCCGCCTGCGGCACCGACGAACTTTCTGCGCGGCGCGGTGGCGCTAGGAGCAAACGGGATCGCGATTTTCAATCCGTCGAACAACGCGGGTCGCACCTCGTATGAGATCGGCGAACTGGACTACTATGGTGGTCACTGCGGTCTGGCGGATGACTATCATTACCACATCATCCCGACGCATCTTTACAGCCGCTTCGGTGGTCCGCTGGGCGATGACAAGCCCGCTGCGTGGGCTTTGGACGGTTATCCGATCTATGGCTTTGTGGAGCCGGATGGCTCGCCACGTCAGGCGCTGGATGCGCAGGGTGGTCACGATCAGGGCGGCTGGGGTTATCATTATCACGCCATCGGCACGACAGCGACCGATGCGACGCATCCGTATGGTTCACCGGCATCACCTTACATGATGCGCGCCTTCCATGGCGAAGTGGTGAACTTTGGCAATCAGGTGGACGGGCAGCCGGAAGTGTCGTCGCTGCGCTCGGACAACTCGGGTGGCTACAATGCGAAGGCGGTCGCGGGGGCGAGCATCGTGGCGATGCTGAATCCGGTAGCGCTGACGACGGACGGGAATGGCAACTACATCGAAAACACCGCGCCTGGAGCCGTGGCGTCGCCAGATGCATTCATCATGCGGGTGAACTTCAGCGGCACGATCCTGGACGAGTGTTGGACGATCAATCGCAAGGTGAATCCACGCACGCTGACGATGACTTGGCGCATGCCGAGCACGACGATGATCTCGGTGGTGAGCGCGACGCAGTTCAAGCTCAGTGCGCCAGCCACAGGCACGGGCTCGGGGCTGACGCTAACCTCTGGCAGTATCACACTCACCAACTGTTCCACCACGGCAGGTAGCACGACGGTGAACTGCGATAGCACGACGGGACTGGCTTTCGGCCAAGTCGTGACAGGCACCAACATCGCCAATCAACCGGTCAACACGACGATTTACGCGCCCACCGCAGGCTCCGCGAATGGTGCGCGCCTCACGGCGTATCCGATGGGCGCTTGGTCGGAGGCCGCTTTGCCAGACACGAGTCAGATCGTGAACACCACAGCCACCTTTGGCGAAGATAGCGACTATACCTCGACGAATCAGCAGTCCTTCACCGACAATGGCAACGGCACCATCACGGACAACGTCACCGGCTTGATGTGGCAGAAGACGGATGCGGGTGAGATGACGTGGGAAAACGCTGTCAACAATGCCTCGGCGCAGACGACCGGCGGCTACAGCGACTGGCGTCTGCCAAATCCGCAAGAGCTGTTATCGATCATGAATCACGAGAACAATGGCCTCGCGATCAACACCACCTACTTCCCCCAGAATGGCGCTGGCGCGGAGTATTGGTGGACGCGCGATGTGTTTGGCAGCAGCACGACGAACGTTTGGTGCGTGAATGCCGGTGGTGGCCTGGGGCCGAAGCCCAAGTCGGAGACGATCAGCGCGAACGGTACGTTCCGCTATCACGCTCGCTATGTGCGTCTGGCGCAGAACAACATGACGCACAACTATGTGAACAATGGCGATGGCACGATCACTGACACGGACACCTCGTTGATGTGGACGCAGTTGCCCTCTACCGGGATGGCATGGGATTCGGCGCTGACATATGCTGAAACCCTTGCCACAGGCGGCTACTCCGACTGGCGCATGCCGAACATCAAAGAGTTGCAAACACTGACCGACTACGCGCTCGCCACGGTGAGCGGCGGCACGGCGACGAATCTGAAGCCTGCGATCAACCGCACGATGTTCGCGAAGACGCTGAAGAACTGTAGCTTCAACACCACGAGCGGACTGATCAACTGCGATGACACCACGGGGCTGGTGGTTGGCATGACCGTCGTGGATCCCTTCAGCGTCGCTGGCACTTACATCTCGAATACCACGACCCCCACGATCACGCAGGTGAATAGCGCCACGTCGTTCACCATCAATGCCAATCCGACGACGGCTGGCTCCGGCCTGATTTTACGCGCGCTGCCACGCGCCACAGCCTACTGGTCGTCCACATCGAACAAAGGCACCACCACCGAGGCATGGCTGCTCGAACTTGGCGTGAACAACTCCGTGCCAGTCGCTGAAGGTCCGCCGCGTGGCTCACAAGGCATCATCAGCTATCAGGCAAAGACAGCGTCATTTCCCATTTTTGCCGTGCGCACAGCGGTGCTGACCACGAACATCACGGTGACGCAAAACTCGACCGCGTTGACCGATGGCGTCAGCACCGTGGCCTATGGCAATGTGAACGTCGGCTCATCGCTCTCGAAGACCTTCACCATTAATAACACGGGCAGCTCGGCGCTGAACATCACTGGCGTGACCATTGACGGCACGGACAGCGCGAATTTCTCAGTAACCACGCAGCCTGCCGCAAGCATCGCCGCGACTGGCAGTACGACGTTCACCGTGTTGTTCAATGCGCTGACCGCGGGCAGCAAGTCGGCTGTTGTGCATATCGCCAGCGATGACGCGGGCAATCCTTCGTTCGACATCAATCTCAGCGGCGTGGGCTTCGTGCCGCCGCCGACGATCTCGAACATTTCGGTGAATCCGATCTCGCCTTCGAGCAGTGATCCCGCGGTGATCACTGCGCAAGTCACGCCTGGCGGTGGCGCCTCGATCACGGGTGTGACCTTGACATATGATCTCGGCGCTCAGGTTACCGCGCCGGCTTTCCGTGAAATCTTCGGCAACACCAATACGAACGGCCTGACCGGCTCGATGAATACCTGGACCACCACGACGGTGCGTGCTGCGGGCGATCTTCGTCAGCGAGGTTCTACGAGCAATCACACCGTCCCCATCGTGCTCACCAACTGCACCACGAACGGCACTACGTCGGTGACGTGTACGAGCACCACGGGCTTGATCCCCGGCATGTTGATCACGGGTACGAATATCGCGGCGAACACGACGATCTCGCAGGTGAATAGCGCGACCGCCATCACGCTCAGTCAGGCCACGAGCGGCTCGGGTACCGCGCTCACGCTCACTGCGGCGGGTGTCACGCTCACAAGTTGTGTGGCAGGCACGGTGCCAACGATCAATACCGCTAGCACCACCGGACTGGCTGTCGGCATGGGACTCAGCGGCAGCGGCTTGGCTACGACGCCGAATAATCCAACCGTCGCCGCGATCACGAACAGCACTGCCTTCACCACGAACAGCACCGCCTTCGGCACCATCCCCGCCACTCTTACGGCATCCGGGATGGCGCTGGAGTTCAATAACGGCACGGTGAATTATACCGATACGATGGCGAAGACGCCAACGATTCCCGCCGCCAACGTCAGCGCAGGCAATGTGGAGTTCTGGGCGCGCAACGCGGATCTCAGCACCGGCAATGGTTGGACGCTGCAAGTTTCGCCCACCGGTGCTGACGCCGACTTCGTCACGCGCATGACCGAGAGCTTCGCTTCCACGCAGGCGACCTGCACGCTGAACAACGGGAACAATCAAACCAGCGGCAGCACGACGGTGCTATGCTCGGACACGAGCAAACTCGTGGAAGGGAACACCATCCAAGGCACGGCGATCACCATCGCCAACTGCATCACCAACACAGCGACGCCGACCGTCATTCAAACGGCCAACACGACAGGTCTCGCGATCGGCATGTTCATCACCGGAGCCAACACCGCAGGCATCCCGAACAACTCGCGCATCACCGCCATCAGTCCCGGCGTGAGCTTCACCATTAACAACAACGTGACAGTGACGAATGCAGCGCCAGGCATCACGCTCTTGGCGAACTACTTGCCTGCGAATGTGACGATCGGTACCATCACACCGAACACGAGTTTCACGATCAGTAGCGCTGCTTTCTACTCGGGCAGCGCCACGCTCTCTTGCGTGAATCATGGCTACAAACTGTATCACTATGATTTTGTCGCTGGTGAGATGACGGCAAACATGAAACTACGCTGGCAGTATTCCGGCAATACCGCCAACACGCCAGCGCGTGCTCCATCGACCAATATTGACGACATTGTGGTCACGCTAACCACGGGGGCGGCGCCAACGATGCTCACGATGTATGACGATGGTCTGCACAGCGATGGCGTGGCCAACGATGGCATCTACGGCGCAACGATTCCAGCCTTGGCCAATGGCAGCACCGTCAACTACACCATCGCCGCCACCGGCTCTGGCGGCAGTGGCACGACGACCTCGAACGCGCTGAGCTACACCGTCGCGCCTGCACCGACGATCACCACACTCTCGCCGCTGCCCACGGGCAGCACTGTTGCCGCTTACAGTCAAAGCTTTGCCGCCACGGGTGGCAGTGGTGCGGGTTACACATGGAGCGTCTTTTCGGGTGCGCTGCCAAGCGGCCTCACTTTGAACAGTAGCGGCTTGCTCAGTGGCACCGCGACTTCGGCCGGCACATTTAATTTTACGGTCAAAGTCACTGACTCACTCAGCCGCTCGGCGACGAAGTCGTTCGCGCTGACCATCACGACCACCACCGCGCCGAATGTGGTCATTATCATCACCGATGACCAAGGTTGGGGCGATGTGGGCTATCACACACCTGTTGGACAAGTGCCGATTGAAACACCAAACATGGACAGCTTTGGCACCACATTGCCCGGCTCCATCCGCCTTGAGCGCTTCTACGCCACGACGGTGTGCTCCGTGACGCGCTCGACTTTGGCCACCGGGCGCAACCCGATTCGTCATGCCACCAACAATGTTCGTGGAACACCCTTGAGTGAGCACATGATGCCGCAGAGCTTCAAGAGCGCAGGCTACCAGACTTTTATGTGCGGCAAGTGGCACTTGGGTGGCTCGGACAAGAACACGAATTTCTTCACTGTGAACGGAGTAAAAACACGCTTCATCCAGGAAGGACTGGAATACGCTCCTTACAATCGCGGCTGGGACTCGCATTACGGTCAGTATTCGGGCGCTATTGATTACTACACACATCGCAGCGCCGAGAGTGATAGCCTGGACATTCCAGACTGGTGGCTTAATGGCGTGCAGCAGGATGGAACCAGCGAGCACCGCATCACCATTGGCTTCAGCGATGGTGTGGCCCACGTCGATGCCAGTGGCGGTGGCGGATGGTCGCCCGACCTGCTCGCGGAGAAAGCCGTTTCCCATATTCAGACTCGCGATCCATCAAAGCCGATGCTGCTGCATGTGGCCTTTAACTCCATCCACGGCCCGATCTCGGCCCCGCAGAACTTGATCACCAAATACACCAACCGCGGCATCAACAACGCTAATCGCCGACTCACCGCCGCTGCCGTGGATGGCATGGATCAAGCGATGGGCCGCATCCTCAAAGCTCTTGATGATGCTGGCATCGCCAACAACACCGTGGTCGTCTGGTTTGGTGATAATGGTGGCGATGAAACCAAAGGCTCACTCAATGATCCGTTGCGCGGTGACAAGGGGGATAGTTATGAAGGCGGTCTGCATGAAGTCGCGGGCATTCGTTGGCCCGGCGTGCTTGCCACCACGGGTCCCATCATCAGCAATCAATACCTGTGGGTGGGTGACTTGTTCCCCACGCTCGCGGCTGCCGTCGGCGTGACTCCGCAGAACACCAAGCCCATGGATGGCCTCAATATGTGGCCCGCGCTGCTCGCGGCTAGTCCCACGACCACGGTTTCACGCGGCGCACCGCTCGTGACGGATCAGGCGGCACCGATCGCCATCTATCAATTCACCGATCCCGTGAATGGCGGCACCAAGGACTTCAAACTCCGCCGGGGGCGCGTAAACAACGTCGTCACGCCGGAGTTATTCAACCTCACCGATGATCCGTATGAAACCACCGATCTCATCGCGAACAGCGCCTATGTTAACATCGTTAACACCTTGACCAGTGCCATCACGGCCATCACCGCAGACAACAACCCGCCCTACATCGGGCCGCCAATGATCACCAACACCGTTGGTCAAGGCGGCACCATCACGCTCTACGCGCCGTTCACCAGCTACAAGGCTCCCACCATTCAGTGGCGTAAGGGTGGCTCAAGTGCCGCAGTTCCCGGAACGGCCGTCAGCACATTCACGCAGATAGTGGACAGCGCCAACGCAGTCGTTACCGGCTCGTATGCGGCCACGCTCACGCTGACGAACGTCGCGCCGGGCGACGCAGGCAGCTATGACGTGGTCATTAGCAACGTTGGCGGCACGACCACCAGCGCCAGTGGCGTGCTCACGGTGACCTTTGGTGCGCCGGTGTTGACGGCACTGCCCACCTACTCACAGGGAACCTCATGCACCATTTCCTGGCCAGCGGTCAGCGGTGCCACGAGCTACACGGTGCAACGCGCCGCCACCGCGGACTTCGCCACAGTGCTCTCCTCACAGACGGTCAACACTCCGAGCGCCACCTTCACCGGCCTCACCAGCGGCACGCTCTACTATTACCGGGCCACAGCCACTGATGGCACCACGACTTCCGTGTTTAGCAACACCGTTTCATCCACGCAGGATGCCAGCAATCCAGCGGTCGCCATCACCTCACCTGCCAACGCCGCTGTTATCGGGGCCAGCCCAGTCGCAGTTGCAGGTACCGTTAGCGACGCGCTCTCAGGCGTTGCCGCAGTCGTTGTAAACGGCATCACCGCGACTGTTACCAGCGGCAACTGGACGGCCAGTGTGCCACTGGTTGCAGGCGCGAACACACTCACCGCGTCGGCCACGGACACGGTCGGTAACACCAATACCGCGAGCATCAGCGTCACACTGAACGCCGTTTCGCCATTGATTACCAATGTATCCACCGGGCCTAGCGCGCCGACCTATCTCGACCAGACCACCTTCTATGCCCAGGTGGCACCGGGGGCCGCAGCGCTCAATTCCGTGCAGCTTCTCTATGACACTGGCACTCCGGTGAGTACGAAAATCTGGCAGGAAGTGTTCAACATCACCAATAGCAACAACTGGAATGGCACCGGCGCACTCAATGCCTGGACCACCGTCGGCGGTGGCGTTGTGCGCCAAGCCATTGGTGCTTCCAATCACACGGTCCCCATCGGCATCACGAATGCGACGACCAATGGCACCACATTGGTGACTTGCGACAGCACGGCGAATCTCTGGCCGGGCATGCGTGTCACTGGCCTGACGATTCCGGCCGGTGCCACGATCGCGCAGATCAATAGCGCCACGAGTTTCACGCTCTCGACGACTCCTGGCTCCGGCTCCGTGCTCTCGCTCACTGCATCAGGCATGATTTTGACCAACTGCGCCACTACCGGCCCCACACCTGGGCCTGCCAGTGCGACGGTGACTTGTGACAACACCATCGGCCTCGTGACCGGCATGGGCTTGACCGGTAGCGGCGTGCCAAACAACGCGACCGTGAGTTCCTTCACCACCACCTCGCCGATTGGCTTCACGATGAACAACGTCGCCACGGCGACTGGCACTGGCGTGACCATCACCGCCAGCGGAGCCGCGACCGAGTTCAATGGCGGCACCGCCAACCTCACCGACTCGATGTTCACCACCACGAACGCCATCAACACCACGGGTACGGCAGGCTATGTCGAGTTCTGGGTGCAGACACGCGACCTCGCGGCGACGAACAACTGCGGCTGGCAATTGCAGATTTCCTCTGACAACGGCACCACTTGGCACAACGCCGTGGATGGCAGCGTCAACGTCGGTGAAGATTGGAACAGCGAGACGGTGAACCTAACCAACGTGGTGACCAATACCGCTGGCAGTGCCGCTGGCAGCACGACGGTCACTTGCGCCAGCACCACCGGCCTAACCACCGGTCGCAGCGTGGTCGGCCCCACGGTAAATGTCAGTGGCACCACGGGCATCGGCGCGAGTGCCGCCATCATCACCGGCACTGACACGACCAATCTCAGAGTCGGCATGTTCCTCGTTGGTAGCAGCGGCATTCCGAACAACGCACGCATCCTCACGATTGATTCCGCCACGCAGTTCACCATGACGGCGAACTCCACGCTGGCGAGCGCCACGTCCATCACGATCGCGGCGACCTACTTTGCTGGCAATGCGACGGTGAGCGCTATCACGAACGGCACCACCTTCACGCTCAACACCGCCGCGTATGTGAACACCACCACCGCGCCGATCACAGCGGGTGCCACCACGATCAATCACGGCTACCAGCTCTTCCATCATGACCTCGACGCCACTGAGCGTGTCGCGCAAATGAAGATGCGCTTCCAAGCTGCCGGCTATTCACCGGCGGCACCGACTCGTTCACCGCGCATCAGCATTGACGACATCGTCATCGCCACCACCGCGCCGCCGCCGACTGTGACGCTGGTCATGTTTGACGATGGCAATCATGGCGATGGCGCTGCGGGCGATGGCCTCTATGCCGCGCAGATTCCAGCTCAAACAGGCGACACCACGGTGAACTTCCGCGTGCGCGCCACTGATGCTGCCGCCAACGTCACGACCAACCCCGTGAGTGGCAATTTCACCTATACCGTGAAGTCATCGCTCACCGATGCCACCATCGCGAATGGAGTCATCACCGGCGGCCCCGTCGTCGGCGCTGAGTTCCTCACTTTGCCAAAGAGCGATGGCGTGACCGTGAACGCCATCTTCTCGGTGAATCAGAACGCCTTCATCGAATACGGCACGCAGCCCGGCAAATACACATACGCCACGACGCCGACCTTGTTCAGTATCGACAACACGAAGCCCGAGTTCCTCAACCCCGTGCGCATCGCCATCACCGGCCTGCAACCCGACACCGAGTATTACTATCGCCTGCGCCACAAGAACACCGGCGATGCCTTCTACAGCGCCCGCGGTGAACGCAGCTTCCACACCGCACGACCACGCGGCACCACCTTCAAGTTCACCATCACCGCCGATCCGCACCTCGACGTGAACACGGATCAAACCTTGCTCTGGCAGGCCATGCAGAACATCGCCACCGACAATCCTGACATCCACATCGACCTAGGCGACATCTTCATGACCGACAAGATGGACGACAGCGTCACCACCGGATTGCCCGCGATCTGGGGCGGTGGCGTCACGCCCGGCACGCTCAATCAAACGATGGTGAACAACCGTGCGATGCTTTTCCGCAATCAGTTCGAGCGCTGCTGTCACAGCATCCCGTTCTTCTTCACGCTCGGCAATCACGAGGCCGAATACGGCTACTTGTTCAACGCCGCCGCCGACAAACAAAACAACATACCCGCCTGGGACCTCAAAGCCCGCAAAGCCTACTACCCCGCGCCTGAGCCGGATAGCTTCTTCTCCGGCAACCCCACGCCAATGAACTACACCGGTGGCACACTCGGCCTGCTCCAAGACTACTACGCCTGGGAATGGGGCGATGCTTTGTTCATTGTGCTCGATCCGTTCTGGAACACCACGACCAATCCCAACAGCGCCAATACCACGCCAGCGGGCGATGCCGCGTGGAACTGGTCGCTCGGCAAACCGCAATACGATTGGTTGAAGACCACACTCAAGAACAGCAGCGCCAAATATAAATTCATCTTCATGCATCACATCGTCGGCGGCAGCACCACGCTCGCCGACAACGTCACGAAGAACATCGCCGCACGCGGCGGCGTCGAAGTCGCGGGCAAATACGAATGGGGTGGCAAGAACACCGACGGCACCGATGGCTTCGCCACCAAGCGCCCCGGCTGGGACATGCCCATCCATAATCTCTTCGTGCAAAACAAGGTCGCCATGGTCTTCCACGGTCACGATCATCTCTACGGCCTGCAAACACTCGACGGCGTCGCCTACCTCGAATGCCCGCAACCTGGCACCGCGAACTACACATCGCTAGGCAGTGCTGGGGATGGCAAATACACACAGGGTCTCAATAGCTTGCTGCTGCCCAACTCCGGCCACATCCGCATGACGGTCACACCAGATCAAGTGATCGGCGACTTTGTCCGTGCTTATCGTCCGCAAGATGAGAATGCCTCGCGGCACAATCTCGATGTCACCAACAGCTTCACCGTCCGGCCGGCCGTGTTCCCGCCGATCGAGATGGTCACGGTCTCTCCGGGACAGGTTTCGCTGCGCTGGAACGCCGTGGTCAACAAGCCCTACCAAATCCAGTGGAGCACAGACCTGATCAATTGGCAGAACATCCTCACGACCCCATTGACCTTCACCAACACCAACACAAACGCAACCTACACCGACACACTTCCAGCTCGTGTGAACGGACAGCGGGCATTCTACCGTGTGAGTTACACGCCATGAGGTGCGAGGGGGTGCTTCACTCAGTCCAAAGAATGACAATACTGTCATCAAATGGGTGACATCGGATTCATCTGACGAAGGTTGTATGTGACACGATGCAAACCACTCTTCTCTCCGCAGTTCTGCTCTCACTCGTCACGACATCAGGTTTCGCCCACACGTGGAAAGCCACGGGTGGTGACAACCAGGAGTCTCTCCGACAGCATATTCTGGACGAATGGATGCAGGCGCACGCACAGCCTGCCTCGGGCGAAATTAAGCCGGTAAACATCGCTTCAACGGCCTCCACGCTCCAACTTGCTGCTGTAGCGGTGGCGAATGCGGCCAATGCACCCGCAACAGCAAAGCCATTTCTCGTGTTTCCGAGGTTAGAGCTGAAATGGGACAAAGATTACCTTTTCGTCGGCTCGAACGGTTTTCCCGACCACAACATGATGGTGGGTATCACGGCGTGGCAGCAGCAGGTGCCGTTGCCGCAGGCCTATTTCGGCGACAATGCCTGGCGCATTCCGTTGCATCCGGTGCCGGCGAAGAACCCAGCAGTGGTTGAGGGGCATTTCCTGCGTGGGGCCATTGCGCTCGGTGTGAATGGTATCCCGATTTTCAATCCGCAGAACAATCGCGGCGAGGTGTCCTATGAGATCGGCGAACTCGACCAGTGGGGCGGTCATTGCGGACGTGCGGATGATTACCACTACCACATCGCGCCGATCCATTTGCAGGAAGTTGTCGGCAAAGGGATGCCCATCGCGTATGCGCTGGATGGTTATCCGATTTACGGCCTGACCGAGCCGGATGGCTCGCCGATTGGCAAGCTGGACGAGTGCCACGGCCACGAGGATGCGAAGGTAGGCTACCACTATCACGCTTCCACGAAGCGCCCGTATTTGCAGAGCGCGTTTCATGGCGAAGTCGTCGAGGCAGAGGGCCAGGTGGACCCGCAGCCGCGTGCTCAACCGGTGCGTGAATCTCTCACCGCTTTGCGTGGTGCGGAGATCACCGGCTTTGAGAGCACAGGATCAAACAGCTACAAGCTCAGTTACAACGTAAATGGCGACAAGCGCAGCGTGTCCTACACGCTGGGCAAAGACGGCACGTATCCCTTTGTGTTCGACAATGGTCGCGATGGTAAAACTGAGGAGGTTTACACTTCACGTGGCGGCAGTGGCGGTGGCGGCAAAAGGCCTGGTGGTCCTGGCGGCAAGGGTGAACCCAAGGGCAAAGGAAAGGGCAAGGGCGGCCCTGGCAAAGGCATGCAACCGGATGACAATCCTCCCGCACCTCCTGGTGAAGCTCCACGTCCACCACGCCCGCAGGCTGCTGGCCCGATGATGGATGTGAATGGCGACGGCATCGTCACCGCGCAGGAATTTGCGGATAATGTGAAGCGCGAGTTCGCCGCCAAACGCAGCGGCGGCACGCTGTCTGATGCGATGTCGAAAGCTCGTACCGATTTCACCTCACTGGATCGCAATCGCGATGGCAAACTCGACGTGACAGAAATGCCAACGCCCGAAGCTCCTCCGGCGGAGATTGCGCCTGCGGAAGGCATGAGCCGCCGTGGTGGCGCTCCCGCAGCGACCAGCAGCGGCTTCGTTTTGACCAGTCCTGAAGTCGAGGACGGCGGCATGCTGCCCGCAGATTACACGGGCGATGGCAGTGGTGCGACCTTGCCGCTCGCATGGAAAGGCGCTCCTGCTGGCACGAAGAGCTATGCTTTGATCATGGATCACCTCGCTCCCGGCAATGAAATGAAGAGCTATTGGACGATGTGGGACATTCCGGCAAACGTGACCAGCCTGCCAAAAAATGTGAAGGGCGTGGGCAAGCTGGGGGTTGGCTTCAAGGGCGAGGAAGGCTACGAGCCGCCGCATTCACAAGGCCCCGGTGAAAAAACATATGTGCTGCATGTCTATGCGCTTTCCGCTGAGCCGAAACCCAAGGCCACCGATCGTGGCGGCGTGACGCGCGAAGATTTGCTCGCGGCGATTGATGGCAAGATTCTCGCCAAGGCCGATTTGAGCGTTGTTTACGCACGCGGCGGTGTCGCGGCAGGTGGCGGCGGTCAAGGTCAAGCTGGCGGACGAGGCGGCATGCCTGCTGGTGGCAGCACGACGACTGGCGGGCCAGGAGGCATGGCACCCGGTGGTCCAGGCGGCACTGCTCCTGGCGCAATGGCACCAGGAGGTGGCACTCAGCCGATGCGGCCAGAAACAGCCACGCAACCTACGCAGCCGATGCCCCCGCAAGGTGGCGGTGGGCAGCAGGGTGGACAACGCAAGCCTTGGATGCAGATGCACGGCACGGAGCTTGATGGCAATCAGGACGGCGTCGTCACCGTGGCAGAGACTCTGGCAGACATGAAAGTCGCCGCCTCCAAATATGATGCGGACATGAACGGCATCATTACCCCTACCGAAATCGATGCAGCCGGCGATATCCGCGACGGCGCAGCGTTCGCAGGCTTTATTAACCGCCATGCTTTCGAGCTGGATGTGAATCAAGACAGCCGCCTGAGCAGTGCGGAACTGGCAGACGCAGCAAAATACATTTTCGGCGCAGCGGACCTGGACCACGATGGCAAACTTACGGCGGAAGAAGTGCAGAGTGCGCCCAACACTCAGTTGCGTGCTGCAGGACCCGTCGCTGGAGATCAACCGCCTGCTCCGCCTTCTGCTACGAATCCGCCTCCAGGCCCGTCCACGATGCCTGCAGCAAACGGTGGCAGTGGTGGCGTGCGTCCTCTCGACAGCATCTTCACTCCACCCGCACAGACCGGCACAAGTGGTGCCGGAGCACAGCCGATGCAGGCTCCTGGCGCTCAGGGTGGCCAGCGTCCCGGCGGTGCTCCTGCTGGTGGCGAGGGCAAAGGTGGTCAAGGCGGCGGCAAAAAGAAAAAAGGCGGCGGTCCTCCCGGACTGGTTAAGCCGAGCATCGCGGACACGATGAAGCTCAACGTGTATGCCGACAATTGGTTCATGCTCTACGTGAACGGTCGCCTCGTCGCTGTCGATCCGATTCAGTTCACGCCGCACAACGTCGTCAGCGTCGATTTCCTCCCTGAGTATCCCATGACCATCGCCGTGCTGGCGAAGGACAACGCCGATCCGAAGACCGGCATGGAATACGGCACGAACATTGGCGATGCCGGTTTCTGCCTGAAATTTGCCGACGGCACCGTGACGAACGCGACTTGGAAGGCCAAGAACTTCTTCCACGGTCCCGTGAATGGCGACACCGCGAATCCGAAGGTCATTCAGGAGCCCTTGCCTGCAAACTGGTGGGCCGTCGATTTCGATGACAAAGCCTGGAAGCAAGCCAAGGAATACACCGTCGAGGAAGTCGATCCGAAGCAGCCTTACTTTGAGAACGACTTCGAAGGCGCGAAGTTCATCTGGACCGACGACATCGCGCTCGACAACACCGTCATCTTCCGTACGAAGATCGAGAAGCCCGGTTGGACACCACGCTGGAACACCAAGCCCGATCTCGACGTGACGGGAGCGCCGCTGCGCTAATAAATCTATCGAGCCTCACATTCAGTGAAACCATCCTCATTCATCCTCCTGCTGGCCTGCGCTGCAGCCACTCATGCGGAAGTCGTCGATCTTCCCGCCTTATTCGATAAGCGAGCACTGATGAAACCCATCGCCGAGATCGAAGGCACGCTGAGCGATGGATCGAAGGCCACAGTTTACAAGATCGTGGTGCGTTCACTGCCGAATGATCATCCGATGGGCCCGTGGGCACCAAAGACGATCAAGGATGTCGGCGGCTATTGGGAGGATGCGATCAACAAGAAGCTCTATCGTGTGGACATCGAGTATCTGAACATCCTTAACAAGGCCGGTTGGGATATGTATGACGCGGACGGCACCGTGCATCGCACCAAGGATCGCACCGAGTTCGACAAGGTGGCACGTCAGGAGCTTGCGGGCTGGACTTTTGAGCAGGCGAAGAAGGATGGCGTGACGAATTCCATCATCGAGTTGCAGCCCGTGGAGCAGATCGTCACGATCTTCCTGCCGAAGAACCCGAAAGCACTGCCTCAGCTCACGATGCTGCGGCAGGCCAGCTTTTCACCGCGCTCGGGCGTCGGCATCGGCACCAATGGCGTGCGCTTTTTCCCGCCGGAACCGGTTCATCGCATTACCGCTTATCAAAACATCGCGCCACTGGATCCAAACGGCGGTCACACGGGTTTCGGCCACGAGTATCACTACCATCGTTCACCAGCGGTGATGAACGAAGACAAGTCGGGCAAGGTCGTCGGTTTTGCGCTGGACGGATTCCCAGTGCGCGGCCCCACGGAAGCCGAAGGCAAAGCACCGAAGAACTTGGATGCGATCAATGGCCACGATCATGACGGCCTTGGCTACCATTATCACGCCAGCAATGCCTGGCCCTACTTCGTGGCAGGCTTCAAAGGCGCACTCGGAACCGCCGCGCTTGGCGATGTGGATGTGTGCGATGCGACGCAGCAATCCGGCGGACGCAAAGGCGGACCTGGAACTGCGAAGGGCAAGGGCAAAGGCCCTCCCAAAGGCGGTCCACCACCAGCACCTAAATGAGCATGCGCCTCTTTCGCGTTCTGATCTTCGGTTCGTTCGCCGCGCTCACATGTTCAGCGCAGACGGCTTCACGACCCAACGTGCTCGTCATCGTCGCGGATGATCTCGGCTGGGCGGGCGTGGGCTTTCACAACAAGGCGATGGTCACGCCAAATCTTGATCGTCTGGCCAAAGAGGGCGCCGAATTGCAGCGCTTCTACGTGTATCCCACGTGCAGCCCCACACGCGTCGCGCTGCTCACCGGTCAGATGCCGCGCCGCTACAATGTCATCTCCGCGCTGCAAGGCGCTGAGCCTGGCATGCCTGCGGGTGTGCCAACGATTGCTTCGTCGTTCAAATCAGCCGGGTATCGCACCTCGCTCATCGGCAAATGGCATGTCGGTCAGGCCACGCATCCACAGACCGCTGGCTTCGACCACTACTACGGCTTCCTGAGTTCCGAGATCGACTACTACCAGCACACTGGCAAAGGTGGCCGCCTCGACTGGCAGCGTGATGGCAAATCCATTCAGGAGGAAGGTTACTCGACCTATCTTTTCGCTGACGAAGCTGTGAAGCAGATCGAGTCGCGCGATAAAGCGAAGCCGTTTTACCTTCAGGTCTCGCTCAACTCGCCACATGTGCCACTCAGCGCACCACCTGAATTACTCGCGAAGCACAAGGGCACGAATGGCCTCTACACCGCTGTCGTCGAAGCGATGGACATCGGCATCGGACGCATGTTGGTGGCCTTGGATGCGGAAAAGATTCGTGAGAACACGCTGGTCGTCTTCTTTTCCGACAACGGCGGATCAGCACGTGAAGGCGGCAGCAACGCACCCTTCAGCGGTGGCAAATTCGCGTTGTATGAAGGCGGTATTCACACGCCAGCGCTGATTCGCTGGCCTGGAAAAATACCCGCCGGAGTAGCGCTGACGCAACCGGTGTGTGTTCAGGATCTATTTCCCACCCTCAGTGCCGCCGCAGGTGTGCCGATGCCGCGCGATTCGAAAATCGACGGCAGCAATCAATGGCCGGCCATCGCCCAAGCGAAACGCATTGAACGACAACCCTTCCTCATCGCCACGAGCGACATTGCGATGATCGATGGCGACTGGAAGCTCATCGAATGGAACGCTGGCACACTTTCGCTCTTCAACTTGGGCAAGGACATCGCCGAGACGAATGATCTTTACGCCAAGGAAGCCGAACGCGCCCGTGTGCTCACCGCGAAGCTCGATGAATTGAAAAAAGGGCTTCCCATCGTCACGGCGCAGGTTGCCGGACCTCCTGGCAAAGGTGGCCCTGGAAAGGGCGGCCCCGGCAAAGGAAAAGGCAAAGGGCCGATGCGCCCCGGCATGAAACAGCAGCCTTGAACGCTTTCACCTTCACTCATGTTATGAAACGTCACGCTCTTTGGATCACCATCTCAGTCTGCCTCTCTTCCTTTGCAATCGCTCAGGCTCCGAAAGGTCAGGGCAAAGGCAAGGGCAAGCGTGAAACTCCAACCGCATCCTCGGGCAAGGTTCGCCCTTATCAGAACCTGTGGATTCCTCCCGTGCTCAGCGGCAAGGCCATCGACCTCAGCCTGAACAAAACCAAGAAATCTTTCTGGGCTGGAGCAACGACGGCGACCTACGGCTATAACGACGCCCAATTCTGGGGCCCGACGGTTTTTCTCAATCAAGGCGAGGCCGTGCAGTTGCGCGTAAAGAACAACCTCGACGAAGTCACCACCGTGCACTGGCATGGTCTGCATCTGCCCGCAGCGATGGATGGTGGACCGCATCAGCTCATCCAGCCCGGAGGTTCGTGGACATCTTCGTTCGTCGTCAATAACAATGCCTCCACTTACTGGTATCACCCACATCCGCATGAGTTGACGCAGAAGCAGATGACCTATGGCGCAGGTGGCTTGATCATCATCCGCGATCCCATTGAATCCAAACTCGCCCTGCCACGAACCTACGGCGTCGATGACATACCGCTCGTCTTCACCAGTCGCCGCTTCTATGCCAACGACCAGTTCAGCTTCGAGGGCGACAACGACAAATACGGCGACTACCTGCTCACCAACGGCACGCTTGATGCCCAGGTCAGTCTTCCCGCTCAGCTCGTGCGTTTGCGCATCTTGAACGCCGAGATCGAGCGCGGCTACTACTTCGGGCTTAGCGACAACCGCCCTTTCTATGTCATCGCCACGGATGGCGGACTGTTGGACAAACCCATTCAAGTCACGCGGGTCAAGCTGATGGTCGGTGAGCGTGTCGAGGTGTTGGTGGATTTGAGCAATGATAAAGAGGGATCATCACTCGACCTCGTTGCTTACAACTCCGGCATGGAGTTCGGCTTCCCCGGCTCCGAACCTGGAGTTCGCGCCCCGAATGGCAGCCTGCTCAACAATCTCGACTTCGGCATGCTCCACATCAACGTGACCGCACCCAAGGCCCAGCGAATCACGAAAGTGCCCGAAGTCCTGACTCGCAATCGCTTCTGGACCAGTGCTGAGGTGAACAACCGCCGCACCGTGCGAATTAGCAAACAGCGTGGCGGTGAGGCGTTCGTCTTCGATGGCAAGTCTTTCGACATGAACACGACGAACCAGGTCGTGAAGCTCGGCGATGTCGAAGAATGGACCGTCACGAATGACCGTGTGTTCGGCCACACGTTTCACATCCACGATGTGCAGTTCAAAATCATTTCACGCAGCGATGGTGCCGTTCCCACCTTTGAGGAGGGTTGGAAAGACACTTTTTACTCACCATCAGGCGCATCTGTGACCTTCCTCGCAAAATTCGACGACTACGCCAGCGACACCGATCCCTTCATGTATCACTGCCACATGGCCAACCACGAGGATGCTGGCCTCATGGGCCAGTTCCTCGTCTCGCGCACTCCTTCCTCGCTCAAACGCAACAGCGCTGGTGTCATTCAGTTCCGCGAAGGCATGGAGCATCCGTTGACGCCCGTCATGATCAGCAAAGTCGAGCGTCAGGCCCAAACACCCGCGCCCGCCTTCTCCACAACTGACCTTGCTGGCAATCCACTCAGCCTAGCCGCGCTCACTGCGAAAAAGCCGCTTATCCTCTACTTCATCGAACGCGAATGCCCCTGCGCCCGTGATGCCGCACCGTTCCTTGCCCAGGTTCAAGCTGCGTATGGTGATGCCTGCACCGTCGTCGGCGTCATCAATGCAGACACCACCACCGCCAAAGCTTGGGCAAAGACCGTCGGCACTCGTTTCCCAATCATCGCCGATCCCGACTGTGCGCTCATCCGCGCCTACGGCGCCGAACGCGCGGTTTACACCACACTGGTAGCACCAGGCGGCACCATTGTTAAAACCTACCCAGGCTACAGCGCTGAGACATTGAAGGATCTCTCAGCACATATCGCACGCCTAAGCGCCAGCGCCGAGAGCCCTCTGAAGTTCGCTAATGCGCCGGTTAAACTGATCGTCGGTTGCCCACTGGAACCTGTAACATTCGCCGCTGTAAAGTAGCACCTGATTCATTCTCTCATTTCACGACCGCCAGCTTATTCATAACAAACAGCGCACATACACAGGAATCAATCGAGGAGATCAAGTTCATCCTCGCGCTTCAAGAGACGCTTCATCATGACCTTGTAGTCACGCATGAAGCTGCGGGTGATTTGATAGTGCTCGGTGTCTTCGTAGGCGATGCGTTGGATGCCTTCAGGCCCAAATTGATAGATCCACGCGTCGGGGTAGGCCATGATGAGCGGGGAATGCGTGGCGATGATGAACTGTGAGAATTCATCCACGAGATCATGCAAGCGCACGAGCATGGAAAGCTGACGTTGCGGCGAGAGGGCGGCCTCCGGCTCGTCAAAGAGGTAGATGCCGTGACCGTCGATGCGCTGGGTGAGGAGATTGAGGAAGGATTCGCCGTGGCTTTGCGCGTGAAGGCTTTTACCACCGTAGGAATTCAAAACGCCACCACAGAAGGGTGTGGCTTCGAGTTCATCGAGTTCGGTGGCCCAATTGTGGAAGCTCTCGGCACGGAGGAAGAAGCCGTCCATGGGCCGGTTGCTGGTGCGCGACAGGCTGAGGCGCGGGGTCAGCGGCGAAGCGTATTCGTGTTTGAACATGCTTTCGACCCGGCTGCCACCAGAGGAGCGAAAGCCAAGTTTTTCAGCGATGGCTTCGAGTAGCGTGGATTTACCGGAGCCGTTTTCACAAACGAAGAAGGTAACTTTGGGATGAAGCTCGATATTTTTGAGCTGGCGAATAGCTGGAACGGAAAAGGGATGTGTGTCCCAGTCTGTTACGGCACCACGATCAAGCGAAACGGAATGGAGGAAGTGCCGGGTCATGATGTCGCAAGTCCACGAAGGTATTCGAGCTGCCTCTCTGGCGCTGATTTGTCCGCATGACATGGCAAAACGCCATCGAGTTGTAGGTCGAGCACGCGATGAATGCTGCGGCGTGCCTCGGTGTTATCTTGATTGAGGTAAACAGGGGCGATTTGCGGACCGAAGCCGAACGTGGCGAACAGATCGCCACTGAACAGTAGGCGGTGTTGCGCGGAGTAGTAGCCACAGTGGCCATGCGTGTGACCGGGGAGGGCCACAACGCGCAAGCCACCCCAGATGGGCAGTTCATCACCCTCATTGAGCAGGCGGTCTGGGCGAAACGTTGGCTGGCGAAGCAGGCGGCGGCCAATCCATTCTGCGAGGCCGGCAATGCGGCCCCAACCGTTGAAGCGCGCACGGTTTTCGTAGTGTTCGAGATCACGCTCGGGACCGGCAATCCACGCGCCGTGCTGTTTCGCCAGCGCAGGAGCATTCAATACATGGTCGAGATGCCCATGGGTGAGCAGGATGCCACGAATGGGCAGCTTGTCCCAGCCACGAACGATCAATGAACGCTCCAATGCACGCAAACCGCCGATAAATCCAGTGTCGATCAGGTAAAGCGCGTCGCCATCCCGCAGGACGAAGAACTGCACGATGAAGGTGCGTACGATGAGCAGATCGGGCGGCATGTGGACTCACTGAGGCTAGAGAGGCAGTTTTGATGAAGCAACACGCTAGTTTCTGCGTTTGGTGGGGTCCATGAAATTGCTTTTAATTCTCACCTTGGTTTTCCTTGGCACTCTGGCTCAAGCAGCGGACAAACCGAACATCATTTACATACTCGTTGATGACTTAGGCTACGGCGATCTGGGCTGCTACGGTCAGAAGATGCTGACGACGCCACATCTGGACCAAATGGCTGCGGAGGGGATGAAGTTCACGCGGCATTATGCGGGCTGCACGGTGTGTGCGCCGTCGCGCTGTGTGCTGATGACGGGTTTGCACACGGGGCACTGCCGGGTGCGTGGGAATGATCCGTGGATCATCCCGGATGGGGATATGACGGTGCCGTCGCTGTTGAAGTCAGCCGGATATCACACGGCGTGCATTGGCAAGTTTGGGCTGGGAAAGCCGCTACCGATGAATGATCCGGAGCGAAAAGGCTTCGATGAGTTTTTTGGCTATGTGGGCACGAGCCACGCGCACAATTTCTACACCAAGGCACTGATTCGGAACGGCAAGGTGGTGGATCTTCCGAATACGGTGATCGCAGGTTCGGGTAAAAACACAGCGGACTATGTGGACGCGGATTTCAGTGGCACCGGCGTAGCGCCATCAGACGGACGCAAAGCATGGGTGCCGCAACTGCTGGGAGATGACGTGCAGCGTTATCTCGGTGAGCGAGCAAAGGCCAAGAAGCCGTTCTTTCTCTATTACGCGCTCAATATTCCGCACGCGAACAACGAGGCGGGTAAAGATTCACCGTTGGGACATGGCTTGGAATGCCCCGATTACGGCGAGTTCAAGGACAAGGACTGGCCTGACGCAGAGAAGGGCTTTGCGCAGTTGATTCGCTTTTTGGACAACGAAGTGGGTCGTGTCATGACCCGGTTGAAAGAACTGGGCATCGCTGAGAACACGCTGGTGATGTTTTCGAGCGACAACGGCCCGCATCAAGAAGGCGGACACAAAAGTGACTTCTTCAACAGCAACGGCGACTTCAAAGGCATCAAGCGCGACATGACCGATGGCGGCATTCGCGTGCCATTCATCGCATGGTGGCCAAAGAAAGTGAAATCAGGTGGCGTGAGTGAGCATGTGAGTGGATTTCAGGATCTGCTGCCGACGGTGGCGGAATTGAGCAGTGCAAAACTGACGGCGGAAACGGACGGAATCTCTTTGGTGCCGACACTGCTCGGCAAAGCAGGCCAGAAGGAGCATTCGCATCTGTATTGGGCCTTCAACGAGCAGGGCGGTAAACTGGCGGTGCTGAAATGGCCATGGAAGCTGATCCAGCTCAACACGGGAGCCGTGCAGAAAGACGAAAAAGCCAAAGCGAAGGCGAAGCCGCTCGAAAAACTGCTCTACAACCTCGAAACAGACATCGGCGAGGAAAAGAACCTCGCGGCGGAGAATCCAGAAATCGTCGCAGAGCTTGAGCAGCTCATGCAACAATCATGGCGTGCGCCTTAAGTTGATTCACTTCGCCGTTTTGGTTGGAATGTCGTTCATGACCTTGGTCGGGCCGACGTAGGTCTTGCCTTCATAGCTGTCGGAAATGACTTTGCCTTCGCGATCGACCAGGACAAAGCACGGGATGCCATCGCCGCAGTATTTGTTGATCTCCTTCATGCGCTCAACACTGCGGAAAGCGATGGCTGGCCATGGCATGGCATCCTCTTTGATGTATGCCTCCATGGATTTTTCATCATGATCATGGCTGACGAAGATGATCTCAAAGTTTGTCTTTTTGCCCTCCTGAGCGTCGTAGAACTCAACAAGCTTCGGGGTGAAGGCACGGCATGGCGGGCACCAGTGCGCGGAAAAGTAGAAGGCGTAATACTGCGGTTCTGCCGCCATCTCATATTTGCCGACACGCTTGCCGTTGAGTGCGACAAGCTTCCCCTTTAGCATGTCCTTGAAGATGGATGGCTTCTCCGCCGCAGCACTGATTTTGGTTTCTTTCGCAGGTACTGGGTCGGCGGCCAATGCCGGCAGGGCCAGCGTGATGATTCCAAGAGTGAGTAATGAGGTTTTCATGACACCACGGAGTGAAGCTATCCCACCGGTGATCACAAGCGGTTTGTTTCCGCCCGCCGTAATGCGCCACGGATCATCCCAATACCGCCAACGACAAAGAGCAGCGGAAACCAAATGGAATAAAGCGCGGCACGTGAAGCATGCTGAAGCACAGCTTCAGCAGGTGATGCTGGGTTTACGAAGCAGACTTGGGATGAGCCAGTGGGATAGTTTTGCTGTTTCAACTGCGCGACATCGAGATGCTGCGTGGGTGCGGACTCGACTTGACGGATGCGCGAGCTGCTGCGCTTCACCGCATCGAATTCATACTCGTAGCGTACTTCCACGCGATGCGCAGGCGGCGAGTGCGGTGTCGGGCGCTCACTGAGGATGCGTGATGAAACAATGCGGCACGGCACTTGCGTCCAGCGTCTGGTGACTTGCGCATTCTCATACGAGAGCCACATGCGCCAGGCGAAGAACGAACCGGCAATCATCAGAAGCATGCCGAGTGAGCAGAGCCACATACGGCCTGCTGTGGCGGATGAAAAAAGTTTCTGCGTCATCGTCGTGGGAAGCATGCTTTGACTCTGCTTCGTGTGTGTTCCATACAAGAGATGCTGCACACTCGCAAACCTCCACATGATTGAACCTTCTCCCATCTCGATCCGCCCGCCACGCTGGCTGCTAAAGCCTGCCGTGGAAGGTGCTGCCGAGCTGGCGGCGGACATGAGCGTGTCACCACTGATGGCGCAGCTTCTCATTCAACGCGGCATCACCACCGTGGAGCAAGCGCGTGATTTTTTGGTGCCAAAGCTCGCTTCACTCGGTGATCCCACGGTGCTGCCAGAAATGCACGCTGCGGTGGAGCGCATCCTGAGCGCGGTGGACCGCAAGGAAAACGTCGTGCTCTATGGCGACTACGATGTGGATGGAGTGACGTCGATGGCGCTGATGCATCTCATTTTGAAGGCCTATGGCCTCGATACGCATCTCTTTCTACCCACACGCTTGGAAGAAGGCTATGGCCTGAGCCACGACGGCATCGCACGATGCTACGAGCAGTTTGGTAAGCCGGACCTGCTCATCGCGCTCGACTGCGGCACGACATCGCTCACGGAAGTGGCACGACTGAAGGCCGACGGGGTGGACTGCGTGATCGTGGATCACCATGAGTTGTCACCACTGGGCAAGCCCGATTGTCTTGCACTCGTCAATCCGAAACTGGGCGCAGATTACCACTACTTCTGCACTGCAGGACTCGTCTTCAAGGTGTCGCATGCGCTGCTGAAGACGCGCATGATTGAGAGCTATGATCTAAAAGAGACGCTTGATCTTGTCGCGCTCGGCACTGTGGCGGATTTGGTGCCGTTGATTGATGAGAACCGCTTGCTGGTGCGGCGTGGACTCGAAGCACTGGCACAGACCACACGCCACGGACTGCGTGCGCTGAAGCAAATCGCTGGCGTCGATGGACTGGTGCAGACGCATCATGTGGGCTACCGACTGGGGCCGCGTTTGAATGCGGCTGGCCGTCTAGACACTGCCGCCACCGCGCTCAATCTACTACTCGCCGACAATGACGCGCTCGGAGCCGAACTTGCCGAACTGCTGGAAGCACACAACAAAGACCGTCAAAACGTGGAGCAACAGGTGCATATCGAGGCCGACACGATGCTCGGAACCCTCGGTGATCTTGAAAAACTCTCCGCCATCGTGCTCGGCTCGCGCAATTGGCATCCAGGCGTGATTGGCATCGTCGCCTCGCGCATTTCGCGCATGTGTCATCGTCCGACAATCCTCGTGTCGATTGATGAAAACGGCATCGGCAAGGGCAGTGGGCGTAGTATTCCTGGATTCTCGCTAGTAGCGGCCATCGAGACCTGCGGCGAGCATCTGCTCGGCGGCGGCGGGCATGCGATGGCGGCGGGCATTTCGGTCAAAGAAGAAAACCTGGATGCTTTCCGCACGGCGTTTCAAGCTGCGGCCCGCGAGGCCTTGAGCAAAGAAGCGATGACCGCTGTGCTAGAACTCGATGCGGAAGTGAAGCTGCGCGATCTCTCACTGAATTTTTTGGAGAGCTACAAACTCCTGGAACCCTTTGGTCAAAAAAACAACGAGCCGCTTTTCTTCTGTCGTCGGGTGACGCCAAAACTTCCCGGACGCACGATGAAGGAAAAACATCTGCGCATCATGCTCACGCAGGATGGATCCTCAATGGAGGCACGCTGGTTCAACGCGCCCATTGGCAAACTGCCCCCTGCCCCGTGGGATGTAGCGATGCGCGTTCAGCGCGGCTGGTTCCGCGGGCAGGAGCAGTGGCAGCTCACACTGGAAGCGGTTCGAGCTGCGGAGTGATCACTTGACTATCAATCACGTGGCACTTCGACGCCGCCGATGAAGGTGTGTTGAACATTGAGTCGGCGATTGAGAACGAGAACATCGGCCTGCTTGCCTTTTTCGAGGCTGCCGCAGGTTTTAGCGATACCGGTGCGCTCGGCTGGAGTGAGGCTGGCCATGCGAACGGCATCGGGGAGCGTGGCGGAGGTGCTTTTTTTCATGTGATGCACCATATGATCGAGACCGACGACGGAGCTGGCCAATCCTTGGCCGGGAACGAAGCCGACGTTGCCATCGCTCTCAAAAAAAGGACCGTCGTCGTCGGAACCGAAGCGGTAGCGGCCCGGCGGCATGTCGAGAGCGCGATTGCAGTCAGTGACGAGGCAGAGTTTTTCAGCGCCCTTCATGCGGAAGGCGAAGTCGAGCAGTTCGGGTGAGAGATGCATGCCGTCGGCGATGACTTCGGTGCTCATTTCAGCGGTGGCGAGCACGAACTGCTCCATGCCGGCCTGCATGGGCGTACCGAAACGAGTACGCAGTGAAGCGACGGAACTCATGGCACACCAGAAGTGATCGACGTGGCGCATGCCGGCTTTGAAGGCACATTCCATCTCCGCCCAGTTCGCGTTTGAGTGGCCGCAAGTGATGAGGCAGCGGTGTTTGCGGGCGGTTTGATAAAATTCCTCGGCCCCAGGCAGTTCTGCCGCACATGTGGCGATGCGAACGAGATCATCGCGAAACCACCTCTCGTACTCGACGGCATTCGGTGCGCGACGACCCGTGCGTGAATGACAACCAACTTTGTCAGCAGCGAAGTAAGGGCCATAGAGATGAACACCAGCAATGCGTGCGCCATGCGTAGCTTCCCAGGTACGTTTGGCTTCGCGGCAGGCACTGAGCATCGCCATGATCTGCACGGGTGCGCCAGTCGTGGTGGTGGGAAAGATCGTCGTTGTCCCGTGAAGAGCGTGCGCCTTGATGGCGGTGCGCACCGCAGGAACCGTGGCGTCCATAAAATCGGCTCCGGCACCGCCATGAACATGGATGTCGATGAAGCCGGGGCTGATGTAGCCACCTTTGGCATCGATCACGACTGCGTTCTTTGGTGTGGCGACCTGTTTGCCGATGGCGGTGATTTTCCCGCGTTCACACAGCACCGCGCCTCCATCAATCAGTTTGTCCGGCAGGATGAGTGTGCCGTTTTGAATGATGAGCGGCGGGACGGGTGGTGTTTTCATAAAAGTGTGAGCGGATTGACACGTGTCTGGAGCGGGAAGGTGACACGCTGGCTACCGAGGCGGTGCGATTCAAAGACGGAGCTGATCATCTCGATGATTTCACGCCCTTGGACAGCATCGCACAGCGGAGCGCGGTTGTCGCGAATGGCGGCGATGAGATCGAGGCCGGCAGTTTCGTGAGTTGAGAGTTGTTTGCCGAGATCGACGATGGGTTCAGGCAAGCCGATGCCCGCCGTCGTGATGGGCTGCCAATGACGCGGCTCCTTGAACGCTGGATCGAAGGGGCTGCCTGCAAGCAGATGCGCGAAGGGTTCCTTGTCGATGCGGAAGTCGATGATGCCCTTCGTGCCGATGATTTGGAGACCGAAACCGGCTTGTTTATCACCTGCGTTTTGAACTGAGTCGAAAAACAACGGGATGCCGTTGGTCATTTCGAAGCGGGCATGCACCTCATTTCCGGCGAGAGCACCGATGCCTTCATCGCCGTCTTTGACGTCGGTCTTGGTGATGGGCTTGCCATCCTGCAGCACCGTGGCGACACAGGATTTTGGCGCACCGCCAAAGACGCAAGCGAGGTTGAAGATGTGCGAACCCAGCACCCAGAGGTCGAGCGAACCGCCACGGGCATCCTCCTTGCCACGACCCCGCAGTTCGAGCACGCGGCCAATGGCATCCTCCTTGATCAACTTCGCAATAACCGGCAGCACGGGATGGTAACGATTACGATGCGCGATGGCGATCCTGGTGCCTGCCTTGTCAGCGGCGGCGATCACTTCATCCACCTCTTGCAGCGAACGGCAGAATGGCTTTTCGATGTAAATGCCCTTGGCTCCCGCCTTGATCGCCGCCAGCAGCATGTCGCGGTGCTGATCCACATGACGCGGGCCAATGGCAACGATATCCGGTTTGATCTCGGCAAGCATGGCTAGGTAATCGGCGAAACCTTTGGCAACGCTGAGCTTTTTCTGCGCTGCGGCTAGTCCGGCTGCGTCCGCATCGGCAACGGCAACGATTTCTACAGTGGGAATTTTGATCCACATCGTATCTAGGCCATGGCCATAGTTCCCACGCCCGGTGTGGCCAATGACGGCGACACGGATTTTTGGATTCGTTGCGGCAGCGAAACTGGTAGCGGCGAGGGCAGCAGGCAGGGAAGCGAGGAGGCAGCGGCGGTTCATGCATGACAAGAACGCTACCACCACCCCCAAACAAGCAGGCAGATCACGTTTGCAGCATTTCACATGCCCAAAGCACCACGCACTTTGACGTCCTAGCGCAACCTTTTGAGTTTGTTTACGCCAAATTGTGTCTATTCATGTCCAAGCGTCCATTCCCAACCATCGTAGGACTAAACAAACCCAGCTATGTCAGACACTCACGAGCATGCCGCAGGCGACTCCGTGCCGGAGTTAAAGCAGCGCATTCAGGAACTGGAAGGCATGCTGCATGCCTGCCGCGTGCGCCTGCCAAATGCCCCGGCAGAGGCTGTGCGTGAGCTTGCAGAGAGCGAGGAACGCTTTGCCCTAGCTGTGCGCGGCACGAACGACGGCATCTGGGACTGGGATCTGAAAACCGACGTGGTGTATTTCGCCCCGCGTTTCAAACAACTCTTGGGTCACACCGATGACGAGATGAAGAATTTGTTCTCGGAGTTCGAGTCACGGCTGCATGACGAGGATCGTGAACGCATTCTGGCGGCGCTCAAGGCGCATGTGGACCAACAGGTTCCCTATGATGTGGAATACCGTCTGCGGCGCAAAGATGGTGTTTACCGCTGGTTCCGGGCACGCGGCAGCGCCTTACGCGATGGTGCCGGCCATCCTTACCGCATGGCCGGATCGATCACTGATATCACGGACCAGAAGGAGTCCATCCAAGCGCTGGCACGGAGCGAGGAGCGGTTCTCGCTAGCCGTCCGCGGCACGAACGACGGTATCTGGGACTGGGACATCCGCACCGGTGAAGTCTTCTTTTCCCCGCCGTGGAAGAGCATGATCGGCTACGAGGATGACGAATTAGAGAATGTCTTCGCCACTTTTGACAAACTACTGCATCCCGAAGATCACGAACGTGTGATGGCGACATTGAATGACTATCTGGAGAGTCGCATCCCGCGCTATTCAGTCGAGTTTCGCTTCAAACATAAGGATGGTTCATGGCGCTGGATCCTCGCCCGCGGCCGTTCCTTGCGTGATAAGAGTGGCAAACCCTACCGCATGGCTGGCTCGCACACCGATGTGACCGAGCGGAAGCATGACGAGGAGGAACTGCACAAGGCACGGCAGGCCGCCGAGGCCGCCAATAGCGCCAAAAGCGTCTTCCTGGCGAACATGAGCCATGAAATCCGCACGCCAATGAATGGCGTCATCGGCATGAGTGAACTGTTGCTTGGCACCACGCTCGATGATTCGCAGCGTGAGTACCTGAACATGCTCAAGGATTCTGCTGACTCGCTGCTCGAACTGCTCAACGACATCCTCGACTTCTCCAAAATCGAGGCAGGCAAGATGGATCTGGACTCCCACGAGTTTGACCTCAACACGATCGTCACTGAAACCGTGCAGGCCATGGGCATCCGCGCCTTTCAAAAACGGCTCGTGCTGCTACACCATATCAGTCCCGAGGTGCCGGCACGTCTGCTCGGCGATGATGGGCGGCTGCGGCAAATACTCATCAATCTCGTCGGCAACGCGATTAAATTTACGCACAAGGGTGGTGTCACCGTGGAGGTCAATGTGGAATCTGGCACCGCCGATGCCCTCATGCTCCATTTCAAGATCAATGACACTGGAATTGGCATCACTCCCGAGATGCATGAGAGCATCTTTGAGGCCTTTACTCAGGCGGAGGCGTCCACCACGCGGCGCTATGGTGGCACCGGCCTCGGCCTCGCCATTTGCCGAGACCTCGTCACGCTGATGCAGGGCCGCATCTGGGTTGAGAGTCAGCTCGGGGTTGGCAGCACGTTCCACTTCACCGCCGCCTTCGGCCGTACCAGCGGTATTTCGATCAAACCACTCTCACCACGATTCCAACCCGTCATGACCGCTCCGGCCTCCATGAGGGTGTTGGTTGTCGAAGACGGCCACGTCAATCAACTCGTCAGCGCCCGCATGCTCGAGAAACGTGGTCACCTTGTCACGCTGGCCTCCAGCGGCCAGGAGGCCATCGACTTCTTCAATAGCGAGCCGTTTGACGCCATCCTCATGGATGTGCAGATGCCGGGCATGAATGGATTCGAGGCCACTGCCGCCATCCGCGAGATCGAAAAGAAGAGTGGCGAGCATGTGCGCATCATCGCCATGACGGCCAATGCCATGAAAGGTGATCGCGAAGATTGCTTGGCCGCAGGCATGGACGACTACATCGCCAAACCGTTGCGCTCGGTAGAGCTGTTTCAGGTCTTGGAAAAAAACTCACAGCGGTCAATGGTTCAAGAACCGGAGCAACCTTTCACTCGAGTTGAAGCTGCGGCAATTAGGCCGCCAGTCGAATCCGTGCCATTTGATCTCGCCGCTTTCCGTGAATCCGCCGGTGATGAGAAACTGATGCGTAAGCTCATCGCCATCTTCCCCGAAGACACACAGAAATATCTGAAGAAAGCCGAAAAAGCGCTCGCTGCAGGCAAGGCCAAACCACTCTACGAGGCAGCCCACTCGCTCAAAGGCATGCTTGGTGTTTATGCTGCCGACAAAGCCCTTCGTCTTGCATCTGAGCTCAGCGAATACGCCCATGCCGGCGATTTGAAGGGTGCGCAGCTCATGTATGATCAGTTGAAAAAAGAATGCGCCATGCTCAATGGGGCACTGATGAGTGCCTACGACCCCGGCATCTGAATCAGCGATATTCCGCCATACCGTCGTAGGCATGAACCACGTGGATCGGATAGCCGATTTCACGCAAAATCTGCCGCGTCAGATTCAGCTTTGCATGCAGCGCCGCGTCATCGTGATCAGGGTCGTGATGCACCACAATCCATTTCTTGGCATTCACCAGTTTCGTCAGCGCACAGGCTGTAGCGAGGTTTGAATGACCCCAGCCAATACGCTTGGGGTAATCCGTCGGCAAATATTGCGCTTCGTGGATCAACAGGTCCACTCCGTCGAGGAATTTCACCATCGGATCGTAGGGCACCACCAAGTTCGAATCTCGCGTCAGCAGCGCTGGAGAGCCGGTGTAACCTTGCAGGAATTCATTGTCGGGAATAAGCGCGACACTCCAGCCATCGTGCGTCACTTTGAAACCCACGGTCGCGCCGGGATGCTGCGTGAACTCGCGCGTCACTGTCACCTCGCCAATTTTCACCGGCGCATCGTCCAGAAACACAAAATTGATCTTCGCGCGCAGGTCCTCACGCTGAATCGGAAAGTAATCCCGGTCCATCTGGCCGCAGAGTAGGGATTCGATGTTCTTGCCAAAGCCACGCTCGCCATAAACTGTGATCTCAAAGCCCGGAATATAAATTGGCGTGAAAAATGGGAAGCCTTGGATGTGATCCCAATGCGTGTGGGTGATGAAAAGATGGATATGGCACGGGCCACCAGCTAGAAACGACTGCCCGGCATCACGCAGACCGGAACCGGCATCAAACAGGATGCGCTCCTTGCCGGTGTTATACTCGAAGCACGTCGTATTCCCGCCATGTTGCGCGTAACGCGCTCCGCACACTGGAATCGAGCCACGCGTGCCCCAAAGCTTCACATGCGGTCGTTTGGTATCCAGCACTGGCGCGTACTGTTCCGCCGCCGCCGGAATATGATCACGATGTGTCACGCCCTTTGCGGTAGGCGCTTCATGGAAATGCTGCCGCAACTTCTCTAGCAGCAGTTCAGGATCGAACGGCTTGATCAACACGTCCACCGGCCCGGTTTGCTGGATATGCTTCAGCTCTGTCGAGTAATCCTTCGCCGTGCAGACGATCACCGGCAGGTTTTGCGTCGCCTGCTGTGCCCTTACATGCCGCAGCACCTCTAAACCGTTCATCTTCGGCATGATCAAATCCAGGACCAGCATGTCCGGCTTGAACTCCTCGATCTGTTCCAGGCATTCCTCGCCGTCCCCCGCTACACGCACGACGTATCCATGCTGTTCAAGGGCATGCGACATCCGCAGTGAGATGGCGCGTACATCCTCGGCTAGAAGAATTTTTTTTGGTTGGTTGGGTGTCGCCATGTCTTACCTCTGTACTAATACGCGCATGGTCTGTTGGTCGGGCTGGCGGGATTCGAACCCACGACCTCTTCGTCCCGAACGAAGCGCTCTACCAGGCTGAGCCACAGCCCGCCTTTGTCAGCAATGACTCGTGCGGTTTCCGCTTTCGGCATTGCTGCTGTCTGGCGGGCGGGACGGATTGGTAACCTCTCCATCGAATGACGCAAGTTAGAAGATATCCGGCTCAGGCACCGCAGGGCCGTGCTGGAGGAAGTCGAAGTCGGCGCCTTGATCGGCCTGCGTGACGTGATCGACGAAGAGCTTCGCGTAGCCGCGATGGTAGCGCGGCGGCGCGGGCTTCCATGATGCACGGCGCTTCTCCAACTCCTCGTCGCTGACGTGGAGGTGCAGTTTGCGGTTCGGGACATCGAGTTCGATGAGGTCGCCGGTCTTTACGAGTGCCAAGGGTCCGCCGACGGCGCTCTCTGGCGCGATGTGGAGGACGCAGGCTCCGTAGCTGGTGCCGCTCATGCGGCAGTCGGTCAGGCGCACCATGTCGCGGATGCCTTGCATGATGAGTTTCTTCGGAATCGGCAACTGACCCCACTCGGGCATGCCGGGAGCACCCACGGGACCAGCACCGCGCAGGATGAGCACGGTGTCTTTGGTCACATCGAGGTTCATGTCGTCGATGCAGGCCTTCATCGCGGGATAGCTGTCGAAAACGAGCGCGGGGCCGGTGTGCGTGCAGAGTTCCTTAGTGGCGGCGGCGTGTTTGATGACCGCGCCGTTCGGGCAAAGATTACCGCGCAGGATGGCGGTGCCGCCATCGGGCTGGAGCGGATTCTTTGGCGTGCGGATGACGTCGTCGTTGTGGATGATCGCATCGGCGATGTCCTCGCCCAAAGTCTTGCCGGTGATGGTGGGCACATCCGTGTGCAAAAGCTCGCGCATGCCGTTGAGCAACGCCTGGAGGCCGCCTGCCAAATAAAACTCCTCCATCAGATATTTGCCCGCCGGACGCATGTTGGCCAGCAGAGGGATTTTGCGGCTGATTTCGTCGAATTTCTCCAGTGGAAGCGGAATGCCGAGTCGTCCGGCCATAGCGATGAGATGCACGATGGCATTGGTGCTGCCGCCGAGGGCCATATCGACTGCAATGGCGTTTTCAAACGAGCGCTCAGTGACAATGCCGGACGGCTTTCGATCCAGCCACACGTTCTCGATGATCTGTCGGCCTGCGGCAGCCGCGATGCGAGTATGCGCACTGTCCACGGCGGGGATCGACGATGCGCCGGGCATGGTCAGGCCGAGCGTTTCCGCCAAAGCGGTGAGCGTGCTCGCCGTTCCCATCGTCATGCAATGACCGGGGCTGCGGGCGATGCCGTCCTCGATCTCGCACCACTGTTCCCAGCTCAGATTGCCCGCGCGTTTTTCGTCCCAGTATTTCCACACGTCGCTGCCGCTGCCGAGCGTCTCGCCGCGCCAGTTGCCCTTCATCATGGGGCCGCAGGGCATGTAGATGACCGGGATGTCCATGCTAAAGGCACCCATGAGCAGCCCCGGCGTCGATTTGTCGCAACCGCCGAGCAGCACAGCGCCGTCGATGGGATTCGCGCGGAGCATTTCCTCCGTCTCCATCGCCAAAAAATTGCGGTGAAACATCGCTGTCGGCTTCGTGAGCATCTCGCCCGCCGACATGACCGGAATCTCCATCGGATGACCGCCCGCCTGCAAAATGCCACGCTTCACCGCGTCCGCCGTGAGGCGCAAGTGCATGTGGCAGGAGTTCAGATCGCTCCAGGTATTCAGAATGCCGATCACCGGCTTGCCCACGATGTCCTCGCTGCCCCAGCCGTTCTGCTTGGCACGCGAGCGATGACCAAAGGAGCGCAGTTCATCGCGGCCATACCAGCGCCAGGAGCGGAGTTGTTCGGGAGTCTTGGGAGTGGGTGTGTTTGCGGAGGCCATCGGGAGAGGAGTAACAGGATTCGGGTGGGATTAACAGGAGGGATTTCGCTGGGTCAAATCGTCCGCGAAATGCGACATCTGATCGTAGGATGGGTGTGGCGACAGCCCGCCCGTCTCTCAGCGGCAACAAAAAGACCCAAGAGCGCTCCAAGAAGTCGGGCGGTGCTGCGGAGATTAACTGGAGCGTTCCCATACTACTTGGCGCAGCACACACCCAACCTACACCCCAAGCGTCCGATTCCGTCCAAACCATGTCCGACATCCTTCTTGCTGTCGCCCCGTAGTTCCTGCTACAAACTGCCACCAACCATGCGCGCACTCGTTTTCCTCTCCTACTTCATCCTCACAGTCAATCTGCTTGCCGCTGGCAAAGAGATGGAAGGCGAGCGCAAAGCCGCCCAGACCGTCTGCCCCACACCAGAAGAAGCTCGCGCGAAAATGAGTGTGCCGGAGGGCTACGAGGTCCGCTGCTTCGCGCATGAGCCGATGGTGCAAAATCCCGTCGCCATGACTTGGGATCACCGTGGCCGCCTGTGGGTCGTGGAGGCTTATGAGTATCCCGAAGGCTCGAATTTGCCCGCGCCCTTCGGTGGTGAGGCCAAAGACGATCAATACCATCAGCTGCCGAAAACTGGGGACAAGATTCCCCGCGACCGCGTCATCATCCTCGAAGACACCGACAACAACGGCGAGGCCGACAAGCGCACCGTTTTCGTCGAAGGCCTCAATCTCGCCAGCGCCATCCTCTGCGGCGACAACGGCATCTACGTCGGCCAGCAGCCGCACCTCCTCCACTTCCGCGATGACGACGGCGACGACAAACCCGACGCGTGGCGCGTCGTTTTGACCGGCTTCGGCCGCGAGGACACGCACGAGCTCGTCAACAGCTTCACTTGGGGCCCTGACGGCTGGCTCTACATGACCCACGGCGTTTTCACCAACAGCAAAGTCCGCCGCCCCGGCCAGCCAGAGAAGGAGGGCTTCAAGTTTGATGCGGGGATTGGCCGTGCACGTCCTATGAGTCGTGATAAGGAAGCGAAGTGGGAGTTCGAAGTCTTCGCCGACGGCACCAGCAATCCCTGGGGCTGCGACTATGACGCCGCAGGCAACTTCTTCGTCAGCGCCTGCGTTATCGACCACTTCTTCCATATGGCTCCCGGCGGCATCTACGTGCGCCAGGGCGGTGCGCCGGAGAATCCATACTCGTATGAGCTGCTTCCGAGCATCGTGAAGCACAAACACTTCCGCGCTGCTTACGCGGGCATTCAAATTTATCAAGGCGGACGCTATCCCGCCGACACGCACGGCCACGCCTTCATCGGCAACATCCACGACAACGCCATCCACGAGGAAATCATCACGCCCGTCGGTGCCACCTTCAAGTGCGAGCCACGCCGCGACTTTCTCCGCGCCAACGACGGCTGGTTCCGCCCCGTCAGCACCCAGACTGGCCCCGACGGCTTCCTCTGGATCATGGACTGGTGCGACAAGTATCCCTGCTACCAAAACGCCAAGGCCAACCCCGAAGGCGTGGACCGCGAGCGCGGAAGAATCTGGCGCGTCGTCGTCCAAGACGACAAATCCAAAGCCACGCGCAGTCAACCCGACCTCGACCTCAAAAAACTCGCCACCGCCGACCTCGTGAAGACCCTGACACATTCGAACAACTGGATGCGTCGCATGGCGAGAAGGATGCTAGTGGAGAATGCAGCCCCTGAGTCTCAACCGTTGCTAGAAGCCCTGATTGCTTCTAACTCAGTTGGAGCAGCAAGGATCGAAGCTCTCTGGGCGACGAGCCTGACGGCCGATGAAGCGCTACTTAATAAATGCGTTACAGACAATGACGCTGCAATGCGCCAATGGACTGCACGCGTCATGGGAGAGAACTTCACTTCCATGAGAAACCGTTCATCGAAGCTATCGGCGGAATTCGTCAACCAATCGCTACGCGAACTTGGCAGGGATCAGAGTGCTGCTGTCCGAGCGGCTGTTCTTATTGCCTGTCGTCAGGGTGTTTCGGCAAATCTAACGGTATCGCGTGGCGAGTTGCTTCCAGCCGTAGATGGTGTGTTCTCGGCAATGGGGCCGGATACTTCCCCTGAAGATAAACTGACTCCGTTTCTAATTTGGCAGGTCATCGAACCGATGATTTCAAGCTCACATGTGGCCGACCTCATTGAGGTCTTCCAAGAAAAGGGTTTCTGGCCGCGCCCTCCTGAAAGCCCGAATGAAGTTAGGCAAACTCAAAGCAGTGATTTGGTGCGGACCCTAACACACAAAATGATGAGAAGGCTTTGTGACTCTCGGCAACCGGAAATGTTTGGACGAACACTTCCATGGATCTCAATGGGTGGCGATGACATCTTGCTCGCACACGCGCTGGATGGACTCGTGAAAGGCCAGGAAGGCGGCGTGATCAAGCCGGTGAAGGATGTTTCGGCCAGTCTCGCAAAATGGCGTTCGTCGGCGAATGCGGACGTGCGGAAGCATGCGCAGACGCTCGCGGTGCTGTGGGGCGATGAGGTGGCGGTGAAGGAGATGATCGTGGCGCTGCACGATGAATCGAAGCCGGAGAAGGACCGCATCGCGGTGCTGCAATCACTGCGGAAGGTGAAGACGGACGCGGTGAAGGAAGGGCTGAAGCCGCTGCTGGCTCCAGGCACATCCACCACGCTCGGTGTGGCGGCGATTCGCGCGGCGGCGGACCTCGGGGGTGATGATTTCATCGCGCCGCTGCTCAAGCAGGCCGCTGCGAAGGATTTCAATCTGCGCATCGCCGCGCTGGAGGCGCTTTCCAGTCGTGCGTCATGGACAAAGGCCATGCTGGAAGCCATCGCGGCCGAAAAAGTCAGCGCTAGCGGCTTCCCGGCTCCGGTGCGGCGAGCTTTGGCGACGAGCAAGGACAAAACCATCCGTGATCACGCCTTCAAGGTGCTCGGCGCTTGGCAGGATTCGTCGGACGACGTGAAATCGCTCATCGCCGCGAAGAAGCAGGCCTGTTTGACCGGCGAGCCTGATCTCGCCAACGGCAAGCTCATCTTCACCTCCACCTGCATGGTCTGCCACGAGTTCCATGGCGGTGGACAGAAGGTGGGACCGGATTTGTTCGGCAGCGGACGCAGCAATCTTGATGCGATCCTCGCGAACGTCATCGACCCCAACCAGATCATCGGCAACGGCTACGAAAATTTCACCGTCGCCACCAAGGACGACCGCACGCTCGCCGGACGTGTCGTCGAAGATACGCCGGGCCATGTGAAGCTCCTCGGTACTGGCGGAGCCGCTCAAGTCGTGCCGCGTGATCAAATCGCCACCCTCACCAACACGAAACAAAGCCTCATGCCCATGGGCTTCGGCGCGTTGCCGGATGCCATGTTCCGTGATCTCATTTGGTACATCCTCGCTCCGCCCGAAGAAGGCCCGCTGACGCCTGCCAAGAAGGACTTGCTCATCAAAGGCGTCGAAACCGGCGAACCGAACGCCAAACCTAAAGGCAACAGCAGCCGCGCCATCGACTGGGAAAGCGTCAGCCTGTGGAATCCCGACTGGAAAGTCAGCGCGCCCGACTTTGAACGCACGCCTGTCAAACTCGCCGAGTATTACGGTCGGAGAAACGTGCTGCTCATGCATCCGTTCCCCGACAAGAGAACGGCGGCCAGCTTCGAGCGGAAACTCAAGGTCGAGGCCGGGAAGACGAAGTTGAAATTCAGCGTCGCGGCGGATGATCGCGGTGACTGGATCGTCAAGGCCGTGGTCAACGGTCAAGTCGTCAAGGAGATGGCGGTGGATCACGAGAAGCCGCGCTGGAAGACCGTGGAGGTCGATTTGGCAAAGTTCGCGGGCCAGGAAGTCACCGTGCGCCTCGAAGCCCACGCGAGCGGCTGGAACATGGAGTTCTCGTACTGGACCGGGATCACGCTGGAGTGACGGCACTACAGATCATCTATGTCAGGCTCGTCACGGTGGCTGTGCCAGAAGCGCAGCACATAGACGATCCCAGCATCTGCATCCACTCGGTAGATGATGCGATTGCTACCTTTGAAGACACGAATCTCGAGTGTGTTCGGGAACACCGCACATTTGACGGGTCGTCCAAGGACTGCGCGAGCAGGGGAGGTTAACTCTCGGATGGATGTGGCTCTAAGATCCCGCACGTATTACTCCCCACGCTCTGGATCACCGACGCGATACCAATAATCATCGATTTCGTCGAGATCAGCGAGTGCGGCGTTGGTTATTTCGAGATGGAACGACGGCGCTCCCATTTGTCATCAAAGTGTTTTTCCACATCAGCTATCGAGTGCAGCCGACCGTTCCGCACATCCGTCTCCGCCACGGCAAGAGCATGGAGCAGTTGTGCATCATCCCTGAGATCCTGCCAGGCAGGTGACTCGTCCGGCACCTCAGCCAGCAAGGTTAGGGTTTGTTCTTTCAGACTCATGCTTTCGCATTTTATGCACGGGTGCCACGAAGGCAAGATTCAATCACTGGTGGCTGTGTTCGCCAGAACGCGGGAATTTCCCCTGTCGCACTTCCCGGAAATCATGCAAGATGCCGCCATGCGTCGCGCCCCCGCACTTCTTTTCTTTT
>Ga0209086_10000234_pt1 | contig 49132 bp, 42 predicted proteins | sample M_130207_XF_Meta_FD_187312 | JGI IMG/M metagenome (GOLD analysis project Ga0209086, IMG submission 187312) | Freshwater microbial communities from Lake Montjoie, Canada to study carbon cycling - M_130207_XF_MetaG (SPAdes) (version 2) | ecosystem: Environmental > Aquatic > Freshwater > Lake... | reverse complement strand
TCCCAAGCCTTGCCGCGCCGGGCCTGATCCGGGCTCCCGCGCTCGAACAAATAATCCGCCGGCGCATCTATCAAGCCCCCGGCAGGACATAAAACCAACGCGATGGCAACGGGTACTGCCTTCCCATTGTGAAAAATGTTTGGTTGAGTTTCCATCGGCATCCTATCTCTTGCCGGTGCGCTTGCACCCTTGCGCCGGCGATAGCGTGACTGGCGCAAACACAAATCCACTGTCCTCTTCAGTTCAGACTCCATTGGCTTGATCCCTGTACGCATTGGAAGAATTATTTCCGCGCCCGGGATGGGTCGGGGCAGGAATTTGTTCCGAGACCGGGGTGGAATTGGTCTTCAACCGGTCCACGGCAGCGTCATAGTCCCACTGCTGGTTCATCACCGGAGCAAGGCAACGCTGCACGGTGTCGAGCAGCTCGGAATCCAGGGGCTCCCCGTGCCACTCCACATTGCGACGGACAGATTCCGGACACGCCGAGCTAAAGAGCGTGGTGGGAATCTCCGGATGATGGCTGGAAAACTGCAGAGCCAGCTTGCTGATGGATGTGCCGCGCTGCAGGCACAACTGCGCCGCGGCTTGAAAAACCTGACGCTCAGCCGGTGAGGCGGGATGCCAGTCGGCCGGACCCCTTGTGGCGAGCAGCCCGCTGCCAAAGGGAGAGCCGTTAATGATGCCAATGCCTTTTTGTCTCGCGAGCGGCAGCAGCTCAATCAGGCGCGTGTCGCTTAGACAATAGTGATTGTGGACGAGGGCGGCGTCCACGGCATAGTCAGAGAAAATCCGGCGCCAGAGATCCATCGGGTAAATGCCAAAACTCACGGCCCCAAGACGGCCTTCGCGTTTCAATTCATGCAACGCATCCAAGCCTTCCCTCAACGCCCACTCGGTGTGCTGGCGGCCTTGATACTCAATGTCGTGAATATGGATGAGATCAAAGTAGTCCGTGCCCAGGCGCGCGGCGCTCTCCTCTAATGACGTACGGATCCGGGAGCGGGAGTAGTCCATGGAATCCCTGCCATAGCATCCCGGTTCAGTATATTTACCCACCTTGGTGGAAAGATAGTAGCGGGAGCGCGGCACACCTCGAAGCGCCCGACCCAAGACGGTCTCCGCACGGGTGGCACCATAAGCCGGGGAGACATCAAAGTAGTTGATGCCAAGATCGAGTGCGGCATGCACCGCGCGGACGCCTTCCGCATCGTCCACCGGGCCATAGACACCGCCCAGCGCCGATGCGCCAAAACTCAACGCCGAAACACGCAGGCCGGTTTTGCCCAGCAGGTTTAGTCTCATATTATATTGTTTGAGGCCTGATTCATGAATGAAGCCTCAATGCAGCCAGAGATAGAGCACGCCCACCGCCAGCAGCAGGATGGTTGTTACAACCCGGGGATCGCTGGCACCCGTGAACGCACCTTTGAGAAAGGCGAGCGGATGATCCCAGCACACCTTGGAAACCTCCTCCGCGTCCATCGCCGGGGTGAACAGGCTGGTGATGACATAAATGCCAACACAGAACACCGCGATCATGGGGCCGACCAGCATGAAGGGGACACCCAATCCTTGGGCGGAATCCGTGACCAAGCCGGTGAATCCAGCGTGCGCCTGATCCGGACCCAGAATCATCTTGCCGATGCCTGGCATGTCCACCAGAAAGTAGATGACGCCGATCAGCGACCCGAGATAGAGCGTCGCCATCGCAGCCTGTTTTGTGCCGCGCTTCCACATCACGCCCAGCACGAAGACCGTTGTCACTGCGGGGGCAAAGGTCATCGGTATTTTATTGATGGCCTCGAAGATGGTGCCGAACTGATCGCCCTGGGTGGACCACAACATCGCGAGCAACATGATTGCCCCGGTGGCGATGCGTCCAATGGCCACCATGCGGCTGTCGCTGGTGCCGGGGCGCACCCGCTTGACAATATCCAGGGAAATCAGGGTGGCGCAGCTATTCAGGGCCGCCGCCATGCAACTCATCAAGGCCGCCGCCATGCTGGCGGCAATCAATCCTTTCAGTCCCACTGGAATAAGATAGTTGATCAAGGAGGGAAGCATCGTGTTGTAATCCGGCTGACTGGTGCCATCCACGTTCAACAAATGAAAGGCTCCTTTCTGCCACAGCACATAACCGACCACCCCCGGCAGCACCATCAGGAACACCGGAGTTATTTTGAGAAATCCGGCGAACAAGGCGCCGTTCTGACCATCCTTGAGACTCCTCGCGCCCAGCACGCGCTGGACATGCGTCTGGTCGGCACACCAATACCAGATGCCGAGGATTGGATAGCCCAGGAGCACGCTCAGCCATGAGAATCCGTTCAGATGACCGTGCTCGTTGATGACGGGTTGCAACATGTGCAACTGCCCCGGCGCCACTGCTGCTTTGAAACCAGCCAGGTCATGCACGCCCACGCCGGGAAGCGCCTTGATTCCAAGCACGGTGACCAAGGTTGCGCCCCCCAACAGCAGAGCCACTTGAATGTTTTCCGTCATCACCACGGCTTTCAATCCTCCCAGCGCCGTGTAGATAACGGTGAACAGCGAAAGAACCAGGATAGTGACGGCCATCGGGACGCCGAGAAAACTTTCAAACACTTTGGCTGCCGCAAACAGGCTGATGCCGATGTGAATCAACAGCGCCCCGAGCAGGCCAATGACGGCGAGAAACGTGCGCGCCTGCGGACAGTAACGGCGCTCCATGAACTCCGGCAGCGTGGATACTTTTGAATTGATGTAGAACGGCGCGAAGATCAGCGCCAGCGACATGAGGGTGAAGCAGGCCATCCACTCGAAGTTGCCAATCACGAGGCCTTCCTTCGCGCCGCCCGCGGCCAGGCCCACCAGGTGCAGGGTGGAAATATTCGAAGTGAACACGGCCGCGCCGACCGTAAACCAGCCGAGGGATTTGTTCGCCAGGAAATATTGCTGCGACGTGGTGTTTCGCCGGTACCCGATCCAGATGCCAAAGGCCGTGATGCCCACCAGATAAATGGCCATCACCGCAATATCAATGGGGGATAGTTGCATATTCAATTAGCGGCCTGCTTGGACTTCGATTTGCACTTTGATGACCTCGTCTTTGGCAAAGGCCCGGCGCATCGCTTGCGGAACCTCTTCCAGCGGGAACACCTGGCTGACCAGCGGGGCCAAATTTACACGGCCTGACGCCGCCAGGCGGATTGCTTCGTCGAAAACATTGCCATAACGGAAGGAGCCGACGAACTGGATCTCGCTCGCCATCACCTGGTTTGCCGGCAGGGGAATATCTTCCGCGCCCAGCGTGCCGATTTGAACAATTGTGCCGCCGGGGCGAATCAGACTGAATGCCTGGCGCAACGCAGGGGGCGCACCGGATGCCTCAAAGATGACGTCAAAACCATCGCCGACCAGTTCGCGCACTTGCTCGGGCATATCCTTCGCGGCCGGATCCAAAACGGCATCCGCTCCAAGTTTCAGCGCGGTCTTCCGCCGGCCGGCCACGACATCGCTCAGCGCTATCGGGGCAGCGCCAAAAGCCCGTGCCGTGATGAGCGCCAGCAAACCGATGGGTCCGCCGCCAGTGACAAGCACTTTTTTTCCCGAAACGGAACCGGCCCGCTTCACCGCCTGCAGCGCCACGGCAAAAGGTTCCATCATCGCGCCAAGCCCATCCTCCATCTGCGGTGGCAGCACATGGCATTGGTCGGCCCGAACCATGACAAATTCGGCGAATGCACCGTCGGTCGGCGGCGTGGTGCTGGCGCTGCCAAGCATGATCACCCGGCGGCACAGATTGCCACGCCCGGCCTTGCAGTAGTCGCAAAAACCGCAGGCGCGCGCGGGATTCACCGTAACCCGCGCACCGACCGGGGGCGCCGTCACATCTGAGGCGACTGCGGCCACGTCGGCGGTCAACTCATGGCCCAGAATAAAGGGTCGTGTTGGGACAAACGCCGCACAGCGACCGTGCTCGAAGTAGTGCAGGTCCGAACCGCAAACCCCCACGCGGCGGACGCGCAGGCGCACCATGCCGGGACGGAGTTCAGCCACCGCGTATTTTTCCACGCGCATGTCTTGGGCGCCATGCAGGATGCCGGCCAGCATGGTCTTACTCATGATCCGCCCCCGGGGATTGCGGGATTAATTCCGTAAAATCGGGCGCAGTTCCCGCCCAGGATCCCCTCGCGCACTTTTTGAGGGAACTGCTGCAAGTAATCGATGACAATCTTCATGGTGGAAACATAATCCCCCGACAACGTGCAAACAGGCCAGTCAGAACCGATCATCACCCGCTCCGCGCCGAACGCTTCGATGGCGCTGTCGAGGTAGCTGTAAAAAATTTCCGGCCGCCACTGCTTCCATTTCGCCTCCGTTACCAGCCCGGAAAGCTTGCAGAAAACATTGGGATACCTGGCCAGCTTGCGCAGTTGCTCCTTCCAGGGTGATAACTGCCCATCGCGAATCGCCGGCTTGGCGATGTGATCCAGCACAAAGGGCTGTTGTGGAAATTCCGCCGCCAAGATGGCCGCGACCGGCAAATGCCTTGGAAAGAGAAGCAGATCGTAAGTCAGGCCGAAGCCGGCAAGCTGGCCAATACCGCGGCGAAATTCCGGCCCCAGCATAAAGTCATCATCAGGCTCGTCGTGGACCACGTGCCGCACGCCGACCAACTTGGGATGCCTTCCAAATCGCTCCAGCTGTCCCCGGAGCGAAGGGGAACACAAATCCACCCAACCCACGACGCCTTGGATGAAGTCATTCTCCTCTGCCGACTGCAACAACCATTCGGTTTCTTCCACCATTTGCCGCGCCTGAACGGCAATCGTGGCATCGAACTGGATGGCTTCAAGCAGGGGCTTCAGTTCGCCCGGTAAATAATCACGCCGCAGCACTTCCATCGGGTCGGTCATCCAGCTTTGATGCGCCGGATGATATCTCCAAAAATGTTGGTGGGAGTCAATTTTCATGTTCCAGATCCACCCAAAAGACGACGCCCGCCGCCGGAGCAGGCTCGGCTCGCGGCACCATCTTGCGATTATTTATTTTTGGACATTTCACTTGTGCAGCTCGATTATCACCGATTCCGAGCGAATGATTCGACTAGCATTTTGCGTCAACTTTGTCTCATTTTGCGTCAGTCTTCCAAAGATGGTTGGCCGCGCAGCTGAGATTCGGCCAACACGGATGGGAGCCAAGTGTCCGCATTTCATCCGACGTTACATTTTGTGCCGCATCCTCTAAAATAAAAAGACGAAAACATGAAATGCCCTGGTGCCGAAGAAGAATCCTTATGACCCGACACGAAAGAAATCCAGTGATCCCATCGACCCTTTGCCCGGAAAACCGTCCCGACTCCAATCTTTTTTATGGCGGCTAAACGCTCGGTTCTCCTCGCCCTGACCGACACGCACCACGGCTTCTTCCGCGGGGTGGCCCGCTATGCGCGCGAACATCGCTGGCATATCGTGTCCGACATGATCTACACGGCAAAAATCCCCGTTGGCTGGCGCGGCGACGGCATCATCTCTTTTATCGGCGATCGGGATGACCTCGCTGATTTCATCCTCTCCTCCGGTTTACCGGCGGTGGAAATATCCATGGTGCGCAATGAAATCAATCTTCCGCGCGTGGAAGGGGACAGCGAAATGATTGGGCGTCTGGCGGCGGAGCACTTTTTGGAGCGCGGCTTCCGTCATTTCGCGTGGGCGCCATTTTTGGATGACGTGGTCAACGCCGAGCGCTACCGGGGGTTCGCCAACCATCTGGCGCGCACCGATTTCACATGCGACCTCTTGCCCGCTGCCGACAGCCGTCGCGGCAATCCCGCCGAGCGCGATTGGACCGCCCGTCGCAAACAACTGACCCGCGAACTCAAGCGCCTGCCCAAGCCGTTGGCGGTTTTCTGCTACAACGACTGCGTCGCCGCCGATATCATTGATGCGTGCGAAGATGCCGGCGTGCTGGTGCCCGAGGCCGTTGCGGTAATGGGCGTGGATAATGACCCGATTCTCTGTGAGAGCGTGAATGTGCCCCTGTCCAGTGTGTGCCACGACTTGGAAGGCATGGCCTATCAGGCCGCCGCGTTGCTGGACCGGCTGATGTCCGGCCGGAAACCGCCGCCGCACGTCATCCGCGTGCCGCCCACCGGCTTGGTGACACGTCGGAGCACCGACATCGTCGCCATTGACAACCTGCAAGTGGCAAGGGCGCTGCGCTACATTCAGGATGAATATGCCAATCATTTGCTGGGAGTGGGTTCGGTGGTCGCCGCCACGGAACTTTCCCGGCGTCCACTGGAGATCGCTTTCCGACACGAGTTGAAACGAACCATCAATGAGGAAATCGTCCGCGTGCGGATAGAGAAAGCCAAAAGCCTGCTGTCCACGACGAACATGAAGGTGCTCGAAATCGCCGCCGTCACGGGATTCACGCAGCCCAGCCATCTATTCCGGACTTTCCGAAAACTGGTCGGCTTGAGCCCAAAAGGCTATCAAAAAAAAGCAGTCCGCTAAGCAAAATAAAATCTTGAAACGCGCTGCGACCCATGGACAAACAATTCCGCCCGGCTCTGCTTTTCGCTGTGCTCCCGGCTCATCCCGCCGCGCTTCCGACAGCCGCTGCTTCTAATCCTCAAGGCAAACCCAGCATCATTTTCATTTTGATGGATGACATGGGTTACGGCGATATCAGCCCTTACGGCCCGAACAAGAATCATACGCCAAAACCTGACCGGATGGCGCGGGAAGGCATGAACCTCACATCGTTTTACGGCGGACCGGTCTGCACGCCGTCTCGGGCGCAGGTGCTGACCGGTTGCTATGCCAAACGCGTGTCGCTGCCGGAAGTCATTTTTCCGGCCGCCCAAACAGGATTGAATCCCAAAGAACACGCCGTGGCCGGATTGCCGCAGGCGGCGGGTGACTGGCTTAAGCGATGAAATGATTCCGGACTAAAAAATGAAGCGAATCCCTCCTGCAATTTTTCCGCTGGCCGCCTTGCTCTTGGCGTCCATTCCAGCCCTGCACGCGACCCACACCAATGCTCGACCCAACATTCTCTGGCTGGTCAGCGAGGACAACAATCCCCTCCTCGGCTGTTACGGCGATGCGCTGGCGCACACGCCCACGCTGGACCGGCTCGCAAGCGAAGGCGTGCTCTACGAGCGCTGCTTTGCGCAACCCGTGTGCGCGCCATCACGTTTTGCGTTGATCACCGGGATGTATGCGGCGACGGCCGGGCCGGCGGAACACATGCGAGCCCAGGGCAAGATCCCTGCCTGGCTCAAGGGGTTTCCGGCGCTGCTGCGGGCGGCGGGCTACTACACTTCGAACAATGACAAGACCGACTACAACTCGCCCATCAAAATCAAGGAAGCATGGGACGAGAGCAGTCCGGAAGCGCACTGGCGCAAGCGAACGGATCCGGCGCAACCCTTTTTCAGCGTGTTTAATTTTTTTGCGACGCATGAGAGCTGTCTCTTTCCCACAAAAGAACTGCCCCTCGCGTTGCCGCCGACGGACCGCACGCAGGTGCGGATTCCGCCCTATCAGCCCGACACGCTGGAAATCCGTGAAGATTGGGGGCGCTACTACGATCGCATGGCGCTGATGGACGCGCAGATGGCGCAAAAGCTCAAGGAGCTCGCAGACGGCGGGCTGGCGGAGAATACCATCATTTTTTATTACGGCGACAACGGGGGCGCGCTGCCGCGCAGCAAACGATTTCTCCAGGAGAGCGGCACGCACGTTCCGCTGATTGTCTATTTCCCGCTGAAGTGGCGGCATCTCGCCCCGGCGGCTCCGGGCTCGCGCGTCAAGGACCCGGTCTGTTTCACTGATTTCGCCGAGACAGTCCTCTCGCTTGCCGGGGTGGAGATTCCCAGCTACATGCAGGGCCGTCCCTTCGCCGGGCCAGCGGCCAAGACCAACGAGTTTGTTTTTTGCACACGGGACCGCATGGATGAACGCTACGACATCATGCGCTCCGTCATGGATTGTCGCTGGCTCTACATCCACAACTTCCGGCCCGATTTGGCTCATGTACAGCGGCTCGATTATATGTTCAAGGCGCGCGGCTATCAGTCGTGGCAACGCATGGCCGCCGAGGGACGACTCACGTCCGCCACCGCGCAATTTTGGGGATCGAAACCGACCGAGGAACTTTACGATATGACGGCCGATCCCGACAACGTGAGCAACCTCGCCAGCAATCCCGCCCACCGTGAAACGCTGGAGCGAATGCGAACAGCGCTCAAACGACACACGCTGGAGATCAACGACAACGGTTTCATCCCTGAAGGCTCGACGCTTGAAGGGTACGACGCCTCGCGTAAAACCGGCGCGTATCCCATCGAGCGCGTTTTTGCGCTGGCGACGGCGGCGTCTGAACGCGACACGAAAAATCTCCCGAAGTTGATCGGCGGGCTGGACGACGCGAGCGAGCCGGCGCGTTATTGGGCGGCGCAAGGCTGCACTCTTCTGGGTGCTAATGCGGCCCCGGCTGAGGCTGCGTTGCGCAAACATCTCGAGGATCCGTCCGGCGCGGTGCAAGTTGCCGCCGCCGAAGCGCTCGCCGCTCTTGGCAAAACGGATACCTCACTGCCGGTGCTGGAGCGATGCCTGAAAAACCCCAAGGCCCCCTTTTTTGGCCTCCAAGCGGCAAACGTGCTTGACCGCCTCGGCGAGCGCGCCCGTCCCGCGCTGCCGGCGATGAAAAATTTTCTCGATTCGCTCTCACGCGAGGCCGGCGATAATAGCGCCCGCGATTATTTGATGTGTATCACCAGGCGGACCATCGCCGTTCTTGAAGGCCGCGAGCCGCCGCTGGTTTATCCGACTTCCCATGACGACTCAAAAAACTAAGTCACCTCATGAAACCAGCCCGACTCCTCATCGCTGCCTTGATTCTTTCGCCGCTCGCCGCCCTGCCGGATGTCGGCCAGTCGAACCCGGTGAAAGTTTTCATCCTCGCCGGCCAGTCCAATATGGAGGGTCAGTCGGTCGTGGATTTGGCCGGCGCGGACTACAACGACGGCAAAGGCACGCTCGTGAAACTCATGGCGGATCCCACAAAGGCTGCCATGTTCCAACATCTCAAAGCCGCCGACGGCAAATGGACTGTGCGCGATGATGTTTGGGTGCGTTATCAGCGCGAAGATCAGCCGCTGCTCGCGGGACCTCTTGGGCTGGGCTATTCCGTTTATGGCGACCAACATCATTTCGGTCCGGAACTGCAATTCGGCCACGTCGTGGGCGACAACATTGAGAATCCAGTTTTGATTATCAAAACGGCGTGGGGCGGTAAAAGTTTGCATCGCGATTTTCGTCCGCCGTCCTCGGGCGGCGAGGTTGGAAAATATTATTCACTCATGATCGGGCAGGTGCGGGAAGCGCTCGCAAACATGGGTCGGGAATTCCCCGCCTTGCGAGATCGCGGCTACGAATTGGAGGGCTTCGTCTGGTATCAGGGCTGGAACGACGGCGTGGACGGCCAGACCGCCGTGCCGCAATATGAGCAAAATCTCGCCAACCTGATCCACGACGTGCGGCGCGCATTCAACACCCCGGATCTGCCAGTGGTCATTGGCGAACTCACCGGTCCGTGGGTGACAGCCACCGGCGACTGGCAGGCGTTGCGCAAGGCGCAGGCCGCCGCCGCCGCGCGTCCGGAGTTTGCGGGCAACGTGCGGTTCGTCCCCACCCACGAATTTGTTCGCAAGCCCGAAGACTCGCCCAACCCCAGCCACGGCCATCATGAGTTTGGGAATGCGGAAACTTATTTCCTCGTCGGCGACGCGCTGGGAAAAGGCATGGTTTCCCTCATGAGGCCGCACAGGACAAAGTCAGGAGACCAGCGCCAGCCATTCAAACAAAAACCCAGCTCTCGCAGCACGGAATCACTCCCCCCGGCATTGGATGGGCGCGCCGGCCTTCCTGTCTGCGGGTTCGCGGAGTTTTCCATTCCTCCGAGCAGGGGAACCATGCGTGGCTTGCGGGCTGCCTCAGCCGTCGTTGGCTTCAGGCACGCGACGCAAAATGCCACATTCGCAACGTAAAGCGGAAGTTGTTTCGAACGCATTCGTCATGGTATGTTGTCAATCAAAGATCGACTGAATGCCATACCACAACCCAGTTTGGGCATTTGCGCGTGCTTGGCTTTGCAGCCAGCGGGGTTCCATGACGGAAACGCACAACCCCAATCCAGGGGTGGTTCTTCTTTGAGCCGGCAAGAAGCGCGGGATAAAAACTTCGATGATGGCCCACCATAAACCCAATGAAAAAACCATGGGAATAAAGATCGTTCTCTTTGTCGCTTATGCTTGGATTTTCCCGATCGCGGCTTTCCCCCAATCCGTCACAAACGATTTTCTTTCGGCGCACCTGGATTCTTTGGTGGATCCCAGAAAGGACTTCTTTGACTATGCCAATGGCGGATGGCTGGCGCGCAACCCGATTCCTGATTCCGAACCCTCCTGGGGCATTGGCAATTTGGTGACGGAGGAGTTATACGCCAAACTTCGCACAATAAATGAACAGGCGGCCAACTCACAAAACCCTGCGGGAAGCGACCGGCAAAAAATCGGCGATTTTTGGGCGGCGGCGATGGATGAAGCCAGGGCGGACAGGCTGGGGCTGACTCCGCTGAAGTCGGAACTCGCGCAGATTGACGCCATCACCACAGTGCAAGCGTGTGTGAATGTTTCATTTGCCCTGCGGCGCCTTGGCGGGGATCCCTTCTGCGGAGTGTGGGTGAGCCAGGATGAGAAACAGAGCGATCTCATGTCGGTTCACATTGATCAAGGTGGATTGGGATTGCCGGATCGCGATTTTTACTTCAACCCGGAGAAGGGCGTGGCGCAAATCCGGAAGGAATATGTGGCGCACCTTGCCAGAATGTTCACGCTTTTGGGCCGCCCCACTCAAGAATCGATCTCGGCGGCCAAGCACGTCATGCGGTTTGAGACTTCGCTGGCCGAGTCGTCCAGAAAGCTCGAAGACCTGCACGATCCGGAAAAGAACTACAACAGGATGTCGCCCGCAACCCTGACCTCGAAACACACGCCGCTGGTGGTTTGGACCGACCGTCTTGGAGACATGTCATTGCATCCTGACTTTGTCATCGTAGGGCAGCCGGAATTTTTCACTGCGTTGAACCGGCTCTTGAAGAGAACGCCCGTGTCGGTGCTAAAAGATTATCTTCGCATCCAATTGATTTCGGAATATGCGGAGTATCTTGGCAAGCCCTGGGCGGACGAGGATTTCTCGTTCGCCGGCAAGGCGCTCACCGGCCAGAAAGAACAGCGGCCGCGCTGGAAGCGCGTTCTGGATTCTCAAGGTGACGCCATGGGCATGATTCTGGGCAGAATCTTTGTCCAGGAGTATTTTCCGACAAAGGTGAAACAGCGATATTCGGACCTGGTGAAATCCATCCAGTCCGCCTATCGCGAAAGGATTGACCGGCTCGACTGGATGAGTGAAGCCACCAAGGCCAAAGCCAGAGAAAAACTCGACAGAATGACTGCAAAGGTCGGATATCCTGATAAATGGAAGGATTACTCGACGCTGGTCATAGGCACGAATTCCTACTGCGATAACATGATGAACTCAGCCCGGTGGGAGTTCGATGACATGATCTCCAAATTTGGCAAGCCCGTGGACCGCACCGAGTGGGGAATGACGCCGCAAACTTACAATGCCTACTACGACCACGCCAATAATGAAATTGTCCTGCCCGCCGCGATTTTCACTGTGCCGGGAGTCCGCGACGAGGACTTGGATGACGCGGTGGTATATGGTTATTGTGGCGCGTCAACCATTGGCCACGAGATCATCCACGGGTTCGATCATGAGGGCCGCCAGTTTGATGCGGCCGGCAACTTAAAGGATTGGTGGACCGAGGAGGATGCGTCACGCTTCCAAAAAAGAGCCGACGTGATGGTGGCACAGTTTAATGCCTACGAGCCGCTGCCGATGTTAAACATAAACGGTCGCGCCAGCCTGGGCGAAAATCTGGCGGATTACGGCGGATTATTGCTCGGACTGGACGCTTTCAAGAAGACCGATCAATACCGTCAGGGGGCTCAAATCGGCGGATTCACTCAGCCGCAACGCTTCTTTCTTGGCTATGCTTTAGGCTGGGTCTATCAGCAGCGGGAGGAGAATCTCCGCCGGAAACTTCTGAGCGATGTCCATTCGCCCGCGAAATGGCGGGTCAACGGGCCGCTTTCAAACATGGATGCGTTTTACGAAGCGTTCGACGTCCAACCCGGCCAGCCGATGTGGCGTGCCCGCGAATCGCATGTGCAAGTCTGGTGAATCTCGGGCCATGCCAAACCATTGCACCAGTCCCCCAGTATTATGAAAAATAAATCAGCTCTCAGGCATGGATTTGCGCTCTTGGAACTGGCGCTGTGCCTGACCGTCGCCCTCAAATCCAAGGCAATGGGGCCGGACCTCACCCGAACGGACTTAAGCACCATCAACCGGGAGAGCACTTACAATCTTGGTCCCACCGGCATGCGGGGCTGGATTTATCGCAACCAGGAAAAAGATGCCGGCCATCAAGGATTGATGACCGCCACCGCTCCGTGGCAGATTTTAGTCACAACCGTGGGCACCAACACGCCCGCATCCGGGGTGATGACCAACGACGACGTTATTCTGGGTGTAAGTGCGGGCACGGGAAGCGTGCCGGTGCCTCTCTTCACCAATGATTCCCGCAAGAGCCTGGGTTGGAAAATCGGCGAAGCCGAGTCGGGCGATGGCGTGCTGAACATAAAAATCTGGCGGGCCGGGACGACGGCCGATGTTTCCATTCGCTTGCAGCCGCTGGGCGCCTACAGTGCCACTTCGCCGTACAATTGCCCCAAGTCAGAATTAATTTTGTCCAATGCCTGCAACATTATTAGCAAAGAGCTGCTTCCCGATGGTCCGGAAAACAGTTATCCCGGACCGCCGGTTTTGGGGCTGGCTTTAATGGCCAGCGGGGATGCGAAATATCTGCCCATGGTGCGGAACTACGCGCGGTCAATCGGTCCTGCGTCCCTCTCTCTCATATGCTCGCCGGGAGAGTCTGCGCAGAAAGCCGACACTTGGGGCTGGGGTTACAACGGGGTCTTTCTTGACGAGTATTACTTGCGCACCGGCGACACCAATGTCCTGCACGCAATCAATGAATATACAGTCGCCCTCGCCCAATCCCAAAGTCGCTATGGCACTTTTGGCCATGGGGGCAGCCTCCTGGACGCCGATGGCAGCTTACATGGGACAATTCCCCCCTATGGTCCAGTCAATCAGGCTGGCCTGGTTGCCAATCTGGCGATCGTCCTGGGGGAGAAATGCATTGTCCAAAGTGGTGGCGTGGTGAACCCCGAGATTTACCCGGCCATTGAGCGGGCGGCCAAGTTTTTTGGATTTTATGTGCAGAAAGGAAACATCCCCTACGGTGAGCACGAGCCCTGGTATTACCACGCCGGCAACGGCAAAGAGTCGATTGCCGCATTGATGTTCGCCATGATGGGCCACCGGCCGGCGGCGACGGAATATTTTACGCGACTCACTCTGGCCGGCTATAATGGCCGCGAATACGGCCACACCGGCCAGGGGTTCAGTTTTTTATGGGGCGCCATGGCCGCCAATATCGGCGGGACCAACGCGGTGGCTGCCTATTTGTCCAAAATCCGCTGGCATTTGGATTTAGAGCGCCGCTGCGATGGCTCCTTCGCCTATGACGGAGACGACCAGTACGGCGGCAGCCCCGGCATCACCAATTATTGGCAGGCGAGCAGTTATTACGAGCTCGATCCAACGGCCTGTTATGTCCTGACCTATTCGCTGGCGCGACAGCAGATTTATCTTACGGGAAGGAATTCCAACCCAGAGAACTGGCTGAGCCCGGAGAAGGTGACAAACGCCCTCTGGGCAGGGGAGTTCGACCAAACTTTATCCAGTTGCGACACGAATCAACTCATGTCCGCACTGGCCGAATATGATCCACTCGTGCGGGGATGGGCGGCAGTTGAATTGGGCAGCCGGGCTAACGCGGCCCCCTTGGTGCCGGAGCTGATCAAAATGGCTGGCAGCAGCAGCAACGTGTTGATACGCGAGTCGGCTTGCGCCGCGTTGGGGGTCATCCAAAACACCAGCACGCTGCCCGTGCTGGTGGAGGCGCTGAGCGATCCAGATGTCTGGGTGCGCGCCCGCGCTGCCAATGCCTTGCGAAGTTTTGGGCCAGCGGCCAGCTCTCAACTGAGCAGGATGCTGGTGGCGTTCACGCAAAACGCCACGGATCCAAATGTGGTGGCGTGGGACGACCCGGTGCAGATTGCCAACAGCCACCTCTCGTTTGAACTGTTCGGCGATGCCGTCTACCATGGCAACAATGTGGCCACTCACACGGCCAACGCCCCGAAAAATCTGCTCTATCCCGCAGTCAAAGCGGGCTTGAAGCAGCCGGACTCTAACCCCCGGTCCGGGGTGGCCAGCTTTGTCTACAAGCAATTACCCTTGGCGGATATTCAGTGCCTGATGCCGGACCTTTTTGAGGTTGCCGACGCCGAGAGCCAGGCCGACACGATGTGGAGCATGGATCCCCGCGCCTCCGGTATCGAGACTCTGGCAAAATATCATATAGCCGAGGCCATACCATTAGCGCTGTCCATGCTGGTCACACCAAAGGGCTTTGGCTGGAACAACAAGGGTTTCAAGATCCCGGCATTGAATGCCCTGGCGTCGTACGGAACTGCTGCCCAATGGACGCTGCCGACATTGAAAAGCTATCTCACCAAATGGAAAAAGAATGAAGACCAATACCCGGTGTTGGTCAAAACCATCGCGGCTCTCGAAAGCGCGACTCACGCGCCGCATCTAGTTCATGTTTTACCCATAGCCCGGCCGCAAGTCGTGGTCGCTGCAACCACTCATTCCATTAAACTTACCGCCTTCGCTGCGGCAGACGCCCATCTGACCTACACAATCGTGACCCCACCAGCTCACGGGGTTCTGACCGGCACGCCGCCCGAACTCTCTTACACCGCGGCACAGGGTTATCGCGGGACGGACTCCTTTACCTTCAGCGTCAACAACGGCATGAGCGATTCGAAGCCGGCAACCGTGAGTCTCAATGTCGGCGCGCCAGGCACCAAGCTCAGAAGCAATCAAGTTGAAGAAGACTAAACTTCAGCTCCAGACTTCGATCATCAATGCGGTTTGAACCCGAATCCCCAAGGGGCCGTGCGGAAAATGACAGGGACAGCGCTGAGCGGGCGGAACCAAGTGTGCCAGGGTTCACGCGCCACCCCACTCGTTCCGTCGCCTGTAGACCAGGACGGCGCTGCGCGCCATCCTTATCCCATTTCTTATCCCATTTCGGAATTCGGGTTGAACCCTGACTGGCGAACCAACGCCGCAAACTCAACGGGGGCGGGCGCGTTCGGGCGGGCAAAACAGCCGGCAAAGACCCTGACATTTTACAACCTGAAAAAAGGCCTGAAAGCGCCCGAACCCTCCCCTGAAAAATGCCAATTTGCCATTGTCACGGTGGGCGAGACGATGAGGTAGCGACGGGGGACCCTTGGGTGACAAATCCCACCCGGAGAGCGCACCGCCAGACGGAGTCTTACCGAGGCGCCGCTGTGTGGCAGGCAACCAAACAGCAACACCCCGGGCGATTGAATCCAAGTCGGCTATTCCTGCTCACCGTTAAAGCTGTCCCTTGAATTCATCCCCCGCCGGGCTCGAAAAAACACAATGCGTCAACGGATGCTATTCAGTGACTCTTGCTACTGGAGGTGACATATAAGCCGGATCGGTGATGGTCTTTGCGATCTTGATGGTTATGCTTTGCGCTGACCGTTGACTGCCGCCCACGCCGATGGTGTATCGACCCGGCGCCACTTCGCGCACGCCCTGCTTGTTCACGAATGCAAGCTGGAAGGGCGTGAGGCAGAACGACACAGTCTTGGTTTCGCCCCGCTGAAGGTTCACGCGTTTCAATCCGCGCAGGGCGCGAATCGGCAGGCCGGCATCCGCAGGCGCATCGTTTCGGCTCACATACAGCTCCACCACTTCATCCCCCGCCCGGTCGCCGGTATTTTTGATCTGCACGCTGACCATTTGAGTGCCGTCGGCGCCGGCTTTCAACTTCAGAGACGAATAGCCGAAGGTGGTGTAACTCAGGCCGTGGCCAAAGGCATAAAGCGGCTTGCCGTTGAAATAGCGGTAGGTGCGGCCTTTCATGTTGTAGTCATCAAATGGCGGCAAGTCTTTTTCGGTCTTGTAGAAAGTGACCGGCAAACGGCCGGCGGGATTGTAATCGCCGAACAACACATCCGCCACCGCCTCACCGCCGCGTGGGCCGGGATACCATGCTTCCAGAATCGCCGGCACGTGTTCATCGGCCCAGTTGACAGCCAGCGCCGAGCCGTTCAGCAGAACCAGGACAACCGGCTTTCTTAGTTTCATGACACTTTTGAGCAACTTCTCTTGAGCCGGGTAAAGATCAAGGCCGCTGCGGTCGCCACCGTCGCCTTCCTCGCCTTCGACATGGGGATTAATGCCCATGACCATGATGACTTTGTCAGCCTGCCGGGCTGCCGCCAGCGCTTCTTCCCACTGCAGCTGGCTGCCGCTGCTGATTTCACATCCTTTGGCGTAAAGCACCCTGGCCTTGCCATCCAGCTTTTTTTTGATGCCGGCCAAGACCGTGGTGAGCGTCGAAGGTGTGCCGTTATAGTTGCCAACCATCAAATCACTCTCGGCCGTGCCGGCGTCGTCGGCGTTGGGACCGATGACGGCAATCGTGCCGGTTTTGGCCATCGGCAGTGTTTTACCAGTGTTTTTCAGCAACACCATGGCTTCCTGCGCCACCTTATAGTTTAGCGCGTCGTGTGCGGGACTATCATTGTTGGAAAAAGGAATCCGCGCGTAGCGGACCCGCTCTGTCGGATCGAACAGTCCCAACCGGATGCGCGCCTCCATGCAACGTAAAACCGCCTTGTCAATATCCGCCACGGCGCATTCGCCGTTGCGCAGCGCCTCGCCCAGAAAGCGGTAGGTATTGCCGCTGTTCACATCCAATCCATTCTTGAGCGCACGCGCTGCCGCCGCTGATGCGGTGGGCTCGAGGTGATGCGTGGCATAGATGTCCCTTACCGAATCCACATCGGAAACGGTATATCCTTTAAAGCCCCACTGGTCGCGGAGGATGTCATTCAAAAGCAATTTACTGGAAGAGCAGGATTCGCCGCGAAGACAGTTATAGGCACCCATGAGGGAATAGGCTTTGCCCTCGCGAATGCACGCCTCGAATGCCGGCAGGTAAGTCTCCCGCAAATCCTGGTCCGACACTTGCGCGTCAAAGACATGGCGCGACGCTTCCGGTCCGCTGTGAACAGCGAAATGCTTGGGGGAGGCGATGACCTTGATATAATCGGGGTCGTCGCCCTGAAGCCCGGCCACGAAGGCGACGCCGAAACGCCCGGTCAAAAAAGGGTCTTCGCCGTAAGTTTCCTGCCCGCGGCCCCAGCGCGGATCGCGAAAGATGTTGACGTTGGGAGACCACATATCGAGCCCGAAATAGCGTTCGGTTGCCCCGCTGTTTCTGCGGGCAGCTTCATTGTTCTTGGCGCGCGCCTCATCGCCCATGGCGCTGGCCGCTGCCTGCCACAACTCCGGGTCCCACGTCGCCGCGCCGGCGATGGCCTGCGGAAAGACGGTGGCCACGCCCGCGCGGGCCACGCCATGCAGACACTCGTTCCACCAGTCATAGGCGGGTATCCCGAGCCTTGGAATGCCCGGCGCGGCCATCATGATTTGCGATATCTTTTCCCTCACCGAAAGCCGGCGCACTAAATCAACAGCGCGCACGGCGGGTGATTTGTCGGCGTCTTTCCAGATTTCCGGTCCGGCTACCGCAGGAATGCACCTGAGCGTTTCGTCCCGCCGGTCGGATTCGGCTTCAAGCGCGGCCGCCGTGGCTTGCGCGACCACTTTCCCAGTGACGTCCTTCAATCGTATCGCATCGAACTTGGCGTTCCCCACGACGCCGAAAAAAGACACGGTCAAAGGTCCCCGCAAACTGTCGCTCTTGTGCTCCAGCGCCCCTTGAAGCAACACGGTCTTCCCTTTGCCCGCGATTTTAAAAAGATCCACCTCGGCACCTAAGACCTTGTCGCCGGAGCGGACGCTCATCACGCGCTTGCCAATCTCGCCAACATAGTTTTCGGCTGCGTCGACTTCCACGGTGTAAACGCCCTCGGCCAGACCTGAAAAAGCCACGCTCATTTCTTTCCCGAAAACCTCCGGGCTGCCATCCAGAGTTCTAAATTCACCGCCAGACAAAACCGGCTCAATCGGGGCGGCATATCCTGAAAAAATATTAGCATCCGAAGCCACGGTCAGCAAAAAGACGGCAAGAACGTGGGGGAACTTGAATGTCGGCATCTCCGTAAATTAGCAACCGCGCGCAACATGGCAAGCCTCGCGTCAGAATCCAGCTTCCCAACCGCAAAGCCAATAAGTACAATGAAACACGTATTTATATTAGAGATTTTATCCTATGATGCGCTATTTTTTGCCCTCCCTTTTTTTGGCTTCCGCAGTTGCGTTTCCGGCACCTTCCGCCTCGGGTGAAGACCGCTCCTTTCCCTGCCGCATTCGTGATGGCGCAAACCCCGATCTGTTCGTCATGACGCTGGGAAATGTTGAGACGCCCCTCGCGCAGGGTCGGTTCTATCCCATCAAGGATCAGATCCGGCTCAAGGATGGAACCCTCCTCGGTAATTATTATCGCGATTCTCTCGGCGTCAAATTCTACAGGCCGTTGGACAAGTCGGCTTTTCCCCTGCCGCCCTCCGGTTGGTGTTCGTGGTATTACTACTTTTACGACATTAACGAAGACGAAATCAAGCGGAACGCCCAATGGCTGGCTGGCAATCTGAAAGATTTCGGCCTGACCTATGTCCAGCTTGACGACGGCTGGGAGGGCATCGGTCGCGGGTTTGGCGAGAATCGGGACTGGACAAAAATCAACGACCGTTTTCCCCATGGCATGGATCAGCTTGCGGCCGGCATCCAACAACTGGGCTTCAAGGCTGGTCTCTGGATTGCTCCGCACGGCCAAAGCAATCCCAAGGTCATCCAGGCCCATCCCAACGCTTTTTTGGTGAAGCCCGACGGCACCACGCTTTCGGACACTTGGGAAGGCAACTATCTGGTGGATCCTTCGACCGAAGAAGGCCAGGTCTATTTAAGAGACTTATTCAGAACCCTCACCCGGATGGGCTATGACTATTTCAAGATTGATGGCCAGCCGTGCGTGATTGAGGAATACCAGCGGTGTGCGGCACAAATGAAGAATCCCTCCACTAATCCCGTGGCGCTCTATCGGAAAACCTTGGAGACCATCCATGAGGCGATCGGCAGCCAGCGCTACCTGCTCGGCTGCTGGGAACGTCCGCTCGAAGGTGCCGGACTCACAGAGGGCTGGCGTCTGGGCGCGGATGTGCTGCCGGGCTGGGACGGATTCCTGATCGCCTTAGACGCGACGATGGGATCCTACTATCTGCATAACATTGTGTGGTATTGCGATCCCGATGTTGTCATGGTGCGCCATCCTCTTACCCTGGAACAAGCACGGGTTTGGGCCACGCTGCAGGGATTGACCGGACAGGCGCTGATGGCTAGCGATCGGATGATGGATCTTCCCAGTGAGAGAGTTGAGTTATACAAACGGATTTTTCCGGCAGCGGATATTCGCCCGCTGGATCTGTTTCCCAGCACCACACACAAGCCGATTTGGGACTTGAAGATCAACCATCTCGACCGCAACTATGACATAGTCGGACTTTTCAATTTCGCCGACTTCGGCAGAAAACTAATCTCTCTCAACTGGAAAGAGCTGGGCATCGCAGGCGGGCAGTCGGTGCATGTTTATGATTTTTGGCACAAGGAATACCTGGGCGTTTATCCGAAAGGGTTTAGCGCCGAACTGGAGCCGACCAGTTGCAAGGTGCTTACGCTGCTCCCGGCGACATCAGACATCCAACTCATTTCCACCAGTCGGCATCTGACCCAGGGATGGCTCGACCTATTGAGTCTGAAATTTGACCCAGCCAATGCCGTCTTCAACGGCCGGAGCCGCGTCATCAAGAATGACCCCTATGTGCTCACCTTCGTATTCCCTCCGGCGAAAAATTTCCGCATCAGCTCGGCCGAGGCAGGGGGTCTCCCCGTCAAGGTGGCGAGCCATCAGGGCTGGGCCACGGTGGAATTCACCCCGGAAAATACCGGCGAAGTTAACTGGGCCGTCCACTTTTCTCCGGAGCCCTGGTATCATTACCCCTTTAATAATCCCAGCGGCATCAAGATTGAGCTGACAGGGCTGGATCAGATGTCTGTGAAATGGAAACAGCCCGGTATCGGCAGCATCGGATCGTATTCCGTGTCGCTGGACGGAGAAGTCATCGGGTCGACGAGGGATCTGTCTTTTCAGCTGCGTGACTTGCCTTTTGGAATGACCCACTCGGTCAGCGTTACCAGCGTTTGGGAGGATGGAGTTCCCGGCACCAACAAGATTCAATCGCTGGACTTCAATCTGGATGAACTCGTTCGCCCAGCATACTCGCTGACCGAGCTTGAGCCGGTCCTTTCGGCAGCCCGCGAGCGCAATGAAAATATCAAGGTCAACCAATCGCTTTGCGACAAGCCGCTGGTCATCGGCGGAACGACATTTGATTCTGGCTTGGGCGTTAAAACCGGTTCAAGGATTGAATTCAACCTGCATGGGCTGTTTCACGAGTTTACGGCGGTGGCGGGAATTGATCAGACCGGCAAGAACAGCGCCGTCATTTTCCTTGTCGAGGGCGACGGCAAGGAACTCTGGAATAGCGGCGCTGTCCGGCCCGCCGACGGGGCCCAGCCCGTATCCGTATTGGTTGACGGCGTAAAAAAACTCGTGCTGCACGTCAAAAATGCTGGTGCCGACAAGAAGGGGAATTCCGCGAACTGGTGCAACCCTGTCATCCGGAAAAAAATTTAAACCAAGGTTGAAAACAATATAGCGGTTGCGCAGGTCTTGCGGGTGAGATTGATGGCGTGGTCAATCGCTATACGGGCAAAGATCAATGCCTCGCGTTACTTGCCTTGTTCACCCAGTCACCGGACAATTTCGCGCAGCGTATTGATATCGCCTGGCGCAGTTTATTTGCCTGGCGCAAGGTCGCCTCCGCCCCGACCAGCCTATTGGGAATCCGCAACACCTGTAAACGGCGGGTGAAAAGTGCGGCAGGGGGTGCACAATGAGTTCGGCGGCGGCCTTCGCGGCGGAATCATTTGCAAACGCCCGCATCGGACACTTTCCCGCGATGGTTCAGGCCATGCGTTCGTAATTGAATTTTCCGGCAGGCGCGTAGATTTTCGCCTTACTAGACCTGTGGCGGATGGTGACGGGGAATCTCACACGTTTGCCAGCAGAACGGTCTGAATTTTGCGCAAACTCTGTGCAAACTTTCTCACTACCCCCCATTTTATTAAGAAAAATGGTGCGCATAGCAGGACTTGAACCTGCACACCTTGCGGCACTACCACCTCAAAGTAGCGTGTCTGCCAATTCCACCATATGCGCAACACTCGGAATCTAAAGGAGATTATGAAGCGAGGAAAGGCAAAAATGGGTCCGGTCTAACCATTTGTCTCACCGGAAGCAAAAAAAGCGGAAATCCAGACGGTTTCAAAGGGTCGGATTTGGGCGGTTCCGGATGAAAAGCACGCGAATAATTTACGCCGTTTTCAAGTCGGCCGGCATAACACGTTGGAAAACTTGGGGACGGACGATGTGAACCAAGCGCGGGAATTGTTGGGGGAGGAAATTAAGCGCGATGTCAAAATTGATTGGAAATGGTCCCGCACCTCACCATGCTCAAAGAATGGCGGCGGCGATGACCTGAACAACATGTCTGAGCGGAGGGGTGGCTTCAAAAATACGAATCCAATCTTTGATGAAGGTTTCCATAACTATTTTCCGACAGAACTGCCCCACCGCATACAGCGGCAACGGGAGCAACGGCACCGTTGCCCTTTCTTCGCCGGGTAACTTTATTTCCTTGAACGCCAGGGCGCCGGTGTGAAACCGCACCGCCCGCCGCCGCCCGGCAAAAAAACGGCGATGGAGGCAGCGGCCCGGTGATCGATGTCTGACGACGCAAGGCCCCGCCGCCCGCCGGAATTCCGCGGCCCAATCCGAGCCGAAACGTCCCCGCAACTTTTAACTAACTTCTCAATCGATAGGCCGCGCGCAAGGTCGGGATCCCCTGCGCATTGAAGTCCCGCTCGAAATCCGTGAGCACAGACGCCAGCGCCTCGGGCGTCGGATCCGGCTGGAACTGCGGACTGGCGGCAAACACCGCGGTCATCTGCTCAAAATAATCCGCATCATCCGTCCGCAGATACACCACGCCCCCGGGCACGAGCGCGGCGGCGGCGAGACCCGGGAATCCCTCGTTGATGAGGCGGTGACGGCGGTGCTTCTTCTTTGGCCACGGATCGGGAAAGTAAATATGCAGCGCCGAGGCGGTGTGGGGCGGCAGCAGGTATCGCAGAAAATAGGAGGACTCAATCCGGACGCCGCGCAGATTTTTCAGACCCAGCCGGCTGCCTTTGCGGTGTACTTTCTGGAGCCGCCCCAGCAGACGCTCCACGCCGATGAAATTGACCCGCGGATTTTGCCGGGCGTATTCGGCCAGGAACGAGGCGTCGCCACAGCCCAGCTCCACCTCGAGCGGGGACGGCACAGGAAACAGTCCGGCCAGATTCAGCGGATGCAGAATCGTGCTCAAGGTGACAATCAGGTTGTCGGCGGCCTTGCCGGGAGCCGTCAATGGAAGCTCAGAATTCATCGGAACGGAAGAACTACCCGCCTGAACCCTCCGGTGCAAGCTTTTGTGGGGGTTTATCAGATTCCACCCGCCCCAACCAGAGCCGCCGGCCGGACAAAAGCGCAGCGGACTGGACGCCGTCCGCACCGCATTGCATGCTGACGGCAGGCATCCGTAGCTCAATTGGATAGAGCATTTGACTTCGGATCAAAGGGTTGGGGGTTCAAATCCCTCCGGATGCACCATTAAAATTTGCGCGCGGGACGACTTCATCTTTTAGCAACGAATGGTTTCGGCGGTATCGTCATCCGGCCCTCCATTCGCATCAGGACCAACGCCCTCCGTGGATTCACACCATTGATCACACCGGCAAAGACCGATAGTAACAAAATTTTGCATCAAAGAGATGCGTCCACCGGACGGCTGAAACAGACAGGAATCAAAATTGAATCTACTTCACTTTTTCGACTACGAGCATTTCAATGGGCGCGTTGGTTGGCACAAATTCCAGGCCCAACTCGCTGCTGACCACGCGCATCACCGTGTCTTTTTGTGTTTCGCCTTCGTTTTTCTTCCATTGCAAATTCAAGACCACGCGATTGGTCAGCCCGGTCTGGTCGATCACCGGAATGCCCAAGAACGGCTCTAGCGCCTGCGCCATGAAATGAAGCGGGAAGTTTTTTGAATTCAAACCCTCAACGCTAGCTTGGATGGCAGTCGAGTCATCCGTATCCGCAAGATGGCGCAGAGCAGGCGCGTCCGCATTTTTGACTCGCAATACAAGGGCTTCAACCTCTCGCGTTTCCCGCCGCGCGCTGTAACCAAACTGCTTTTTGATTTCATCCCGGAACACCTGTCGGATTTTCTCCTGACCCTGGTCATCACGGCCATGCGGCCGTGTGAGCAAAACATCAAAGCTCCCTTGGGGGAAATTGGTGGGCAGCACCATCCTTGAAGTGTCGGAAAAGTATTCAGCCCAAACAAAACACCCGTCTAATCGCATATTGTAGGCAGCCATCCGGCTCGGCACTTCCACAACCCGGCACCCATGCGAGCCGTCCGCCCAATGCGAGGGGCGGAAAACGGTGAGATTGTCCGGGATTTTTTCCAGATTTCCCGTTTCCGTCAAAAACCAGCGGTCATCGATTGGCACCGGCATGAGTTGTTTGACCGTAACGGTTGCCGTGCCTGCCGCGAGCAATGCGCCCGCCGTTACCGCCATCGCCGTCTTTGCCTTTGCCCACGCCATCATTTTTAAAGCTCCTTTCACAAGGGTCAGGGTCGAACCGCCTGCCGCCGCGCCCTTGGCCGCGGCGACCGCGGAAATCGTCTTTGCCAATCCCACCGGCGCCGCCGGCACCGAGTTGGCCGAGACCGTACCCGCGATGGCCGAGACCGTGAGCGTCACGCCGCGTTGGGCGAACCGTTTCCGGAGCTTCTCCAAGGCCCGCCCCACGCGCTTCTGCGCGGCGCGCTCTTCGATGCCCAATGCCACGCCCACTTCGGCAAGACTGCGGTTCTGAAAATAGCGCAGGACGAGCGCGTCGCGGTCGCTCGCGCCGAGATGCGCCATCGCGTCGTCGAGCAGCGGAGCGAGTTCATGCCAGAGTGGGTCGGGAGCGGGTTCTTCAAGGGTGGACTGCATGTAGGCCTCCTGCTCGCGGCGGATGCGACGGGCTTCGGCGCGCCGCCAGTTCAGCGCCGTCAGCCGCGCGGTATGATAAAACCACCCCGCGAGCACGGTTTTGCGATCGAGTGCCGCCGCCTTGCGCGCGAGGATGATGAACACCGCCTGCGTGATGTCCTGCGCGTGCTCCGGATTGCTGGCATGGCGCCGCGACACGGAATAGACGAGGGCGATGTATCGGTCCACGAGGGCGGCAAAAGCCGGCTCGGATTCGTGGCGGGCGAATCCTTCCAACAATTCAGCATCAGTCGCATCGGTCGGCACTTGATCCATTCCCTATTACATGTACGCCAGCGCCAGAAGGAGACAACTTTTTCGTGCGAGTTCTTCCGGAACGGGAAGGCTTCTTTCTGTCGCACCTCTTGAGACGCTCAACACCCTTTCAATGACGGCAGGGATTCCAACACAAGAACCAAAAGAGCGGGCATTGCATCCTTCATCCCCCTCGCACCCCCCCTATCAAATCCATTCGTTCGGACAGATACCGGAATGATCTGGGAAACGGGAATAAAGTCCCTCTGTAAAAAGAAAAAAGGCCGGACACTACTCCGGCCTTCTTCAACACACTGCGAACAACAAAACCAAGATACCCGATGCGCGGGGTTTGGCATGTCACCAGTAGTGGGGACAAGCGATGACCGGGCGCCCGAACCGCCTCACCACGCCTGGCGGCGCTCCATAAGCAACACGGCCCGCTGACGAATGTCAGCGAGCCGCGCAAAAACAATCGCTCTCGGCGGTTTATTCTCAGGCCGAAACCAGCACTTTGACTTCCCGTTCCAAGCGGCGCCCCAGCCGGCCCTCCATGATTTCAAGATCGTAGTGCGATTGCAGGTTGAGCCAGAACTGCGCCGACATCTGGAAGAAGCGGCCCAGCCGCAAGGCGGTGTCCGCCGTGATGGCCCGTTCTCCCTTTACAATTTCATTGATGCGGCGAGCCGGCACGCCAATGTCTTTCGCCAGCCGGTATTGGCTCAGGCCCATCGGCTTTAGAAAATCCTCTGCCAAAATTTCTCCGGGCGTGATGTTTTCCAGCAGTTTGCTTTTCATAATATTTTAATGGTAGTCCACCATTTCAACTTCATGCGCACCCGATTTCCAGCGGAAACAGATCCGCCACTGAGCATTGATCCGAATGCTATGCTGTCCCATTCTTCCGCCTTGCAACGGTTCCAGTCGGTTGCCCGGCGGCACGGCCATGTCCCGCAATTGCGTGGCGGCCTGTAATTGCAACAGCTTCCGTCGGGCGGTGCGCTGAATGTCCGGCGAAAATTCCCGGGACACCTGGCCCCGGAAAATTCTTTCCGTCTCCGCACATGCGAAACTTTCTATCACCCGCTCCAAGACATAACGCATGGCGTTATTAACGTCAAACGTTACTATTGCGTTTCGTTGTTTTCATCCCCACGCCAAACCGAAAAGAGCGCGATTTTTTGACGAACGCAACCCGGCGGCCTTATTTGCCGCGCTCCCTTCGAACACATCCCAAACCTCGTCTGCTCTGGAATAATTTTAGCAGAGCCTTTGACTTCGGATCAAAGGGTTGGGGGTTCAAATCCCTCCGGAGGCACCACTGCCCCCTTCCACGGGGCACCGGCTTTAAAATGGCTACGGAATGGGGAATGGGGGGGGCTCTGTAAAAAGAAAAAAGGCCGGACACTACTCCGGCCTTCTTCAACACACTGCGAACAACAAAACCAAGATACCCGATGCGCGGGGTTTGGCATGTCACCAGTAGTGGGGACATAGCATGGCCGGGCTTGTCTACTTAACCAACGCAGTTTTCATGAAATACCCAATATATAAAGCAGTTTTTGTCAACTGTGGGACAGGTGGGGAGCGTCAGTCCGTGCGCGCCGTCGTGGTCAACCCGCACGCGTGGTTGGCAACGGCGGCGGGCAGAGGCCCGCCCTGCCCGGGCCGATGTGCCACGGTTTAGTTGAACGGCCATAAGAAGGTTGAAAGCAGCATTGGGGGCGGCGCTGGGCAATCAGGCACTTCCCACGTCATTTACAGCAGCGTTGTAGCGCAAAAAAACGAGCCCTAGCGTGATCCCATGCAGTTTCACTACACAAGGGAGGTCCTTGCGTTTGTTAAGGAGACAAGCCCGCGGGAATCGCCACAGGGTATGGTATTTTTAAAGAAATCAATGGCCCGGGCGAACATCCGTGATGTGCCGTGACCTTGGCGAAGCCGGCGTCTCTTCTCGCCAAATGGTTTCAAAGCCTCTCCGGCGGGACGCGTCGAAAACGCGCCATGCCGCCCGTTCAAACCCATCAAAGGCCGACTCCAATCCTTCAAACCGAATGGGGATTACATCCGAGCCTCCCCGACCAGACCCTGGGGAGGTGAGGGAGAAAGCGGGGAGTATCAAGAGGGCCCGGCGCGGGTCACTGCCGGGGCGAATCTTTTCCGGGCTTGGGGTTCCACCCGAGCACCCAAAGGCCGATGCCTGCGAGCGCCGCCAGATCGCAGAACAGCGTCGGCGCGAAGATTGGCGCACCGTGAACCATGCGGAGAAACAAGTTTTCGCCGGCATGATTCCAATCGGCGAGCGCATGAAAGGCGAATCCGAGCGCTCCCACTGCGACCTGGACCCACATGACAAGCCCGGACAGACGCAGAAACGCGCGGTCAGTTTTCTGCACCAGCGGCACGAACAGGAAGCCCACGGCCACCGCACTACTGAAGACCGGGATCCATTCGGTGGGATGATAGAATCCGTTCTGAGCGTGGTCGGTGATGCTGAAGATGAAATTACCCACGAATCCGCCGAACGCAAAAAAGATCACCCACTGCGCCCACTCGATTTCCTTGTCGGCCACCATGCGGTTCATGATGAGCAGCGAGCCGAGGCCGGCATAGGCCAGCGGCGCTGCAAAGGGTGCGGCATAGACCAGGCCGGCCAGTGTCCAGGTCTGGAAAAACTGGCTTTGCAGATGCAGCACCAGACCGGTGATGCCGATGAGAACTGCTGTGCCGCCGACGAAGTATCCGAGCCAGCGCCAAACCGCCAGACGCCCGTTGGCTAGGGCACAGAGCGCGGGCAGCAGGAACACAGGCGCCGCGAGCGAGAAAATCAGGGGCGTGTATTCCGCCGGCGAATGAAAGGCATTGACGCTGTGCGCGAGAAAAATATCGGGCGCAAGTCCGCCCAGATTGAACAACACAAACACCTCAACCCAGGTGCGCGGCCGCCGGAGCCAGTTATTTTCCATTTTCCTTCCGGAGTTGGGCGGCCTGTGCCTTGAGTTCGACGGTGTGCTGGAGAATTGGGTAATTGCCGTGCCATTGCACATAGTCGGCGCCGCCCATGAACGCAGCGTGCTTCGCAGTGCGGCCGTAATAATGCCAGAGGTCGAAATAGGTGAACTGAATCGTCTGGCTGAACGCGTTTGTCGAAATCAACCCCTCCGCCCTGAGCGAATCCATGATGGATTTGGCGGCGAGAACTTTTTCATTGGTCGCATCCACCACGGCGGCCCCCTCCTTGTAAATACGCTCCACCAGCGGGGGGGTGTGGCATTGCAGGCAGATGTCCTTCATCTTGGCCTGCGCACGCTCGAAATTCGGACGCGGCAGCGTGACTTCGGCAAACAGATTATACGAGAGCCGCTCGGACGGGTCGTGGGTGACGCCGCGACCGTTGAGCCCGCTCATGTGGCAGGTGGCACAGGTGGGGATGAACATATCTTTCGTGGTCAAAGTGGCGGAGGGCGCTTTCAGGTTCAGTAAATTCTGCTGCGCGGCGAACATGACGCCATGCTTGGACTGGGTGTAAATCTCGATCTGCGAATGATCCGGGCCGAGATGGCACTGACCGCAGGTGCTGGGCAGTCGCGCCACTTCCACGGACGACGTGTGGCGCGTGTGGCAGAGCGTGCAGTTGCCAATGCTACCGTCGGCGTTTGGCTTGCCGATCGCGTGGCACGCGATACAGCCGCTTCTGGCCGAGGATTCGCCCTCCAGTTTCGTCAGCGGGTGCGCGGGACGCTTCATCGAACCGGGATGAAGTTTTTCCATCTGCTCGATCATCTCCGGGGAAAACTCCTTGTTGCCCACCACCGCCACCCACGAGGGTGCGGCATGGCGGCTGCGCACGAATTGGTCATAAATCGCCGCGTGGCACGTCTTACAATTGGCCGGCGTGATGCCATTGTTTATGACAAAGCCGTTGTGATTCGTGCCGATCTGACCCGGCTGAACTTGATGGCAATCCAGACAGCTTACGTTCTTTTGCGCGTGCCGACTCATCTCATATTCGTGGACGACCGAATATTGCGCGTTCCGATGGCACTCGGCGCATTTGCCGCTCGCCTTGACATACTCCGCATTCGGCTGGTCAACGACCGTGCGCGGTCGCTGTGAGTTCACGAGGTACGCCGAAACAATCAGGCCGGTGGCGATGATAATGGCAATAAATACGGCGCGGAAGTTCATGAGGCGAGTCTCAGTCCGGTTCCATCGAATGTCAATTGGTTGCAATTGAATTGTTTTGCAGGGCGGCGCCCGATCCGGCGGCAACCGGAAAAACTAGCGCAGGACTGAAGAAACCATTTTTCACAGCCGGGATGAATCCGCTAAAAGTGTGACCTCCGTCAAATCATGTCGCCCGGATGGCAGCTAAAGTGAGCGTGTGAATGAAAACCCCGTCATTGATTCTGGTGCGGCGAAAATCCTGGCGCTGGCGGAAGAAACCCAGTTTGCGCCGAACGGCATCGTCAGCCGGATTCTGCTTCGGACGGCGAATTCCCGCGTGGTGCTGTTCGGCTTCTCCGAGGGACAGGAACTGACCGAACACACTTCCACCCAGCACGTCACCCTCCAGATTTTGAGTGGCGAATGCGAGTTATTCCTCGCCGGCAGACCCCAAGTGGTCAAAGCCGGTGATTTGATTTATATGCCACCGAATCTGCCGCACGCGGTTCGGGCGATCACCCCGCTCTCCCTGCTTCTGACCTTTTCCAAACCGGAAACGACGGCAGCTGCCGACCTCAACCCGAACCTTTAAAAACCATGAAGACAAAAACCACTTCCCTCATCGCCTTTGCGCTGGCGGCCACCCTGCCACTGCTGGCGCAAGATAAACAGGCCGGCACCATTGCGGCCATCCCCCTTCCCAAGGCGGTTGCCAGTACTGGAGTGGCGAACGACTGGTTGCGGCAGCAATCTCAGGCTTTTAAGCCGTGGGACATAGGCGGCAGTTTGCGCGCCCGATATGAAAACAAGCAGGGCTTTGGCATTCCCGGCATTCCTGGATCCGTGGATTTCCGCGCGCAAGGCGCCAAGGTGGATAACGACTATTATCTGACTCGCACACGGCTGCACATCGGTTACACAGAAACCTGGTGGAGTGCGTTTGTCGAAGGCCAGAGCAGCACGGCAAACAATGACGCTCGGTATGCCTATGCCAATGCCCCGGTCGTTCCCGGCACGGTGAAACGATTAGGCTACGGCCCGGAATCCGACACTTTGGACCTGCATCAGGCATATGCCACCCTCGGCAACCCGAAAGAATTCCCGCTCACCGCCAAGGTGGGCCGGCAGGAGCTATCCTATGGCGAGGAACGCCTGGTGGGGGCGGTCAACTGGAACAACATCGGACGCTCGTTTGACGCTGCCAAGGTGCGCTGGGAGAACGAGTGGTTCAGTGCGGATTTTTTCAGCGGCCGGCCGGTGGTGCCGCAGGACGGCGTGCTGGATCAGGCAAACGACTATGATTTTCTATGCGGCGTTTATGCCACGAGCTTGAAAGTCCCCCGGAACCTCCTGGATGTTTATTTTCTGGCGCGCAATGCCACGCGGGCGGCCAACCACGCCGAGCCCAGCCCTCAAGCCCCCCAGCCCACGGCGCGCGATATTTACACCATCGGCGGGCGCGTGAAATCCACACCGGGCGAAATCGGCAGTTGGGATTATTCCATGGATGGCGCGTATCAATTTGGTGATTTTGCCTATTCTAATAACGGCACGCCGGCTCAAAATGAACGCCTCACCCAGAACGCCTTCATGCTGGTCGTGCAAGTCGGCTACACCTTCACCAACCTCTGGGCCGCACCGCGCCTGGGCATCGAATACGATTATTCCTCTGGCGACAGCAATCCAAACGACGGCACCCATGGGACATTCGACAATCTGTTCCCCACCAACCATAAATTTTATGGCTACATGGATTTCTTCTCGCTGCAAAACATTCAGGACTTGCGCACTCTTTTACAGCTCAAACCCATGAGACGATTGACCGTTTCGCTGGAAGGACACAACTTCTGGCTTGCGAACGGCAACGACTATCTCTACACGGCGGCAGGCACACCGCGCACGACCGGGGGATACGGCAGGGCACAGGGTTACAGCACCTTCGTCGGCTCCGAACTGGACATCACCGCAACCTACGCCATCACGCGCTTCGCCCAGGTGGAGGCGGGTTACGGCCACTTCTTCGTGGGCGATCATATCCAAAAAACCCTCGACGGCAATGGCGGTTCGCAGGACGCCAACTGGGTTTACACCCAATTGACCTTAACTTTTTAAAATGGACAATCCATTGATTCCACTCGACGCGCGCGGCCTCGAGCCGCCGCAGCCGATGATGAAAATCCTCGAGGCGGTGACTGCTTTGCCGTCGGGCGCGACGCTCGCCGCGCACACGGATCGTCAACCACTGTTGCTCTACCCGCTGCTCGAACAGCGCGGATTCACCTACCTAACCACCCCGCTTGCTGATGGCAGCCACGTCACCCATATCCGCCCCCGTTGATCGCACCGTTCCGCGCGCGACCCCGCAGCCGCATGGCGCCACCGCGCCATCATCCACGCTACCACTGCTGTTCACCCTCACCGGCCTGCTGGCGCTATTGCTGGGCGCGGGCTGGATCGTGGCGCAGCCGGACATTCTGGTGACGTATCACTACAGCCCCCGCGCCATCTCCGTGACGCATCTCCTGGTGCTCGGCTGGCTGTGTTCCGTCGTCATGGGCGCAATGTATCAACTGGTGCCGGTCGCGCTGGAAACCAAACTGTTCAGCGAACGGCTGGCGCAAATTCAATTTGCGCTCCACCTCATCGCCTGCGTCGGCATGGTCTGGTCCTTTTCGACATGGAATTTGAAATCGGTCGCGCTCTTCGGCGCAATGCTTGTCGTGGGCGTGGCCGTCTTTGTCTACAACATCGCACGCACCTTGCTCCGTGTTCCAAAATGGAACGTCACCGCCACCAGCGTCGCCGCGGCCATCGGTTGGGTGATGCTTGCCGTCGCCTTGGGACTGGTCATTGCCACCGCCAAGTCATATCCCGAAACACTCCCCGCGCTCGCCGGTTGGGTTATCCGCTTTGACCCCATCGGCGCGATGCACGCGCACGCCCACCTCGGCGCGATGGGGTTCTTCCTCGTGCTTATGGTCGGGGTGTCCTACAAGCTCATCCCGATGTTCGCCCTGAGCGAATTGAAAAATCCCCGGCGCGCGGCGTGGTCGGTGGTTTTACTGAATATCGGCCTGGCCGGCTCGTTTGTGACAATCCTAATGCGAAGTCCGTGGAAACTGGCGTTTGCGCTCGTCACCTTTCTGGCGCTCATGCTTTACGCGCTGGAATTGCGCGCCATTTTAAAGGCGCGCAGGCGGTCGGCGCTGGATTGGGGCATGCGTGGCTTTTTGACGGCGGTCGGCCTCCTGTTTCCACTTTCAATGATCGCCGCAGCGCTATCGTGGCCGGGTTTGCCGGTGAATGGCTATACGCTGCAGTTGGAAAGTGTCTACGGCTTTCTCGGCCTCGTCGGCGTCGTATCGTTCGCCATCATCGGGATGCTCTACAAAATCATCCCCTTCCTCGTGTGGTTTGGGACTTACAGCCAGTATATGGGCCGCGCTCAGGTGCCGTCACTGGCGGAACTCTATTCAGCCCGGCTGCAAATCATCAGCTATTGGACATATCTCGCCGGACTGCTGACCACCCTGCTTGCGATGGAGTTTTCCAATGTCATCGGCGTCCGCTGTGGCACTGGACTGCTGGCCGCCAGCCTCGCTATTTTCGGTTTTAATGTCGCTAAAATGCTGCGGCATTTCGTCCATCCGCAATTGAAACCACTCCCCAAAATCTTCTTCAACAACCCCGCCGCATGACCGGCAGCGACCCAAACGAGCAGACCCTTCTCTCCGCCCTGCGCCAGATCATTGACCCGGAAATCGGGTGCAACATCGTGGACCTGGGACTGGTTTACAGCGCCACGGTCAAGGCGGGTAAAGTCCGCGTCACCATGACCCTCACCACCCCCGGCTGTCCGATGCACGAAAGTATTTTGCGGGGGGTGAAGGATACGCTGACGCATCTAGAGGGCATCACGGCGGTCGAGGTGGACCTTGTTTGGGATCCGCCATGGAACCCTTCCAGGATGACCGACCTCGGCCGGCGCATGACCGGAGTCCAATGATTTTAGTCAACCCCAACCAAAAAATAGCAATAACCGACATGCAAACTACAATCCCCACTGGCGCGGACAAGGTGATGGACGTGCGTTCCATTCCTTGTTCCGTGAAACACGGACTCATCATACAGGCCTGGCTTGAACTGCCGGTTGGCGGCCACTTCGTCCTGTTCAACGATCACGATCCGGTTCCGCTCCGCTACCAATTTGCGGCGCAGTGGCCGGACTCCTTCACCTGGGAACATCTCGTCAATAAACCCGGCGAAGCCCGCGTTAAGATCACCAAGCTCAAAGCCGTCGTTCAACCAACTCAAATAACGACCTCCTCCTGCGGCAGCCATTAGGAATCCAACCGTGACGCGGACCGTGAATCCATCCCCCTGGCGCGCGGCGATGCAACTGACGTTGCCCAAAGAGCACGGCAGTTGGTCGCTCGCGCTGGAGCCTGTGGCGTTCGGCCTTCTGGTCGCACCCTCGGCGGCCGGCGCGGCGCTTGCGCTGGCCGCCGTGTCAGGGTTTTTCTTGCGGCGACCCCTGAAACTATTGCGGTCCGGAAAAGGCGGTTCCCGCCAGCGGCTGGCGGCGGTGTGCCTGACCATTCTCCTGATGACGGGGCTGACCGGCTTAATGCTGGCCGCCGCGCATGGCGTCCCTGGCGGCTTATGGCCACTGCTGCCAGCGTCCCTGGCCGGGGCGGTGTTCGCATGGTTCGACGGCCGAAACGAGGCGCGGGGAGGCGCGGCGGAGGTCGCGGGAGCCGTGACCTTCGGCATCTTGCCAGCGGCTTTTGGCGCACTCGCCGGCTGGAGCATAGGAGGCTCACTGGCGTTGGCGGTCACGATGCTGGTGCGCAGCGTGCCCACGGTGCTGACCGTGCGGACGTGCCTGCGTGTTTTAAAAGGCCAGTCATTTTCCAGCACGCCGGCACTGATGGCGGCGGGTGCGGGAATCCTCGTGACCGTGTGGCTGGCCATGCTCGGGCTCGCACCATGGCTGGCCGTTTTTTTCGCGGTGGGGTTTGCATTGCGGTCGTTCTGGCTCCTGCTCTGGCGTCCCCGGCTGTCAGCCAGAACCATCGGTATTATTGAGGCCGCGCTGGGCACGCTCATGGTTTTATTGCTGGCGTTCACCTGGAAAAGCGCTGCCAGCTGACGATGCGGCCGGGATTTGATTCTGCAACGGCCTTCAGCCACGTAGGCCGTTTTGCTTTTTCAACCTGCGTAAATACTGATTTTAATTTGACCTGCGTCAAATCATTCCCATGGCACTTGAGGCAGATTGGCAGCGTGACAACGAGGGAAAAAGTCATGACCGAAAAACAAAATGCGCGGCAGCCGCACGGCACCAGGGTCTACGCCTGCTCCGGCAGTTCGGATACGGGTGAACTTGCCGACCGCATTGCCCGCCAGCTCACGCGCGAAGGCGCGGCGGAGATGTCCTGCCTGGCTGGCATTGGCGGGCGCGTGAAGTCGCTCCTCCATCAGGCTGAAGCGGCGGAACGCATTCTGGCGATTGACGGCTGCCCGCTCAACTGCACGCGACACACACTAGAACTCGCGGGATTCAAGAATCTCGAGCACCTCGAACTGCACACGCTCGGCTTCCGGAAAAATGCCTGCCCGGTGACGGGCGATGCGATTGCCGTCGGCGTGCAGGCGGCCAGGAAAATCCTGACGGACGGATCATTTGCCTGGGCCTCCCCATAGAAACCTCAACCCACCATCACCTACCCACCATGAAACAAAACATGACTCATTCCCTGTGCGCCATCGGACTTGGCGCGGCGCTGTTGAGCAGCGCGGCCCTCGCTGAAGCCCCCGCCAAAACCACCAAACCCGTCCGCCCCATCGACCCCGAGGTGATGAGCCAGGAAGAGGCCGTGTTGACGCAGGCGCCCAACGTGCCGCCGCCCATCAAACGCAAACACTCAGCCAAGGTCATCGTCCACCTCGAAGTGAAAGAGGTCACAAAACGCCTGGCCGACGGCGTGGATTACACGTTCTGGACTTTTGGCGGCGACGTGCCCGGCAGCTTCATCCGCATCCGTGTGGGCGACGATGTGGAATTTCATTTGAACAATGCGCCGGACAGCAAGTTGCCGCACAACATCGATCTGCACGCCGTCACCGGGCCGGGCGGCGGCGCGACCTCCACGTTCACCGCGCCGGGTCATTCATCGCAATTTTCTTTCAAGGCCCTGAACCCTGGGCTTTATGTCTATCACTGTGCGACTGCGCCGGTCGGAATGCATGTGGCCAACGGCATGTATGGACTGATTCTCGTCGAGCCGGAGGGGGGGTTGCCGCCGGTGGATCACGAGTATTATGTGATGCAGGGCGAGTTTTACACCGCCGCCAACTTTGGGGTGGAAGGCCTCCAGCCCTTTGACATGAACAAGGCGATCGACGAACGCCCCGCCTATGTCGTCTTCAACGGAGCGGTCGGATCGCTCGTCGGCGACAAGGCGCTCACTGCCCAGGTAGGCGAAACGGTTCGCCTGTTCGTTGGCAACGGCGGACCGAATCTCACGAGCTCCTTCCATGTCATCGGTGAAATTTTCGATAACGTCTACCAGGAAGGGGGCACCAGTATCAACCAGCACAACGTCCAGTCCACGCTCATTCCCGCGGGCGGCTCGGCGATTGTGGAGTTCAAGACCGATGTGCCAGGCACCTTCATCCTCGTGGATCACGCCCTCTTCCGCGCCTTTAACAAAGGCTGCCTCGGCATGCTGAAAGTCTCCGGCCCGCCGGACCTGCTCGTTTATTCCGGCAAGGAAGTGGACGCGATCTATCTCGGCAGCGCGGCAGAGGCGGGCTCGGATTCTGAAAAGAAAGTGGCTGTGCTCAAAGCGCAGATGGCCTCGGAACTCAAGGGCAATCCGAAGATCGCCGGGCTGACCCGGGAAATTCAAGTCGAGAAAGGCAAGTCCGTTTACATGCAGACCTGCTTCGTCTGCCATCAGCCCACCGGGCTGGGTGTGCCCGGACAAATTCCACCGCTGGCAGAGTCGGATTTCCTGATAAAAAACAAGGAGGACGCCATTCGCGCCGTTGTGATTGGGCGCACGGGCGAAACGGTCGTGAACGGCAAGACCTACAAAGGCACAATGATCCCGCTGGCTTACTTGACCGACGATCAAATCGCCAACGTGCTGACGTATGTGCGCAACTCCTGGGGCAATGCCGGGGATGCGGTCAGCGCCGCGGACGTGGCCAAGATTCGCGCCGAAGCCGCCGCGCCCGCGGCCACAGCAGCACCCGCGCCGGGCAAATTCGAGTAAACACCAGCCAGCGCCATGTCCGCTCCCCGCCAAAAAATCCGCCTGATCGTGCTCGCGCTGCTCACAGGCGCGGCGGTGCAGGCGGCCGAGCCGGACATGGCCCGCGTCTCCAACGGGATCTTTCGCCCGCTGTTCCGCTCGCAGACAGATCTGAAGGAAGAGCCAGTCAAGAGCTTCCGCCTCGATGCCGTGCCGGTCACAAATGAAAAATTCCTAGAATTCGTCCGCGCAAATCCGCGCTGGCAGCGTTCGCGGGTCAAAAGGATATTCACCGACGACAACTACCTCAAACATTGGGCCTCTGATTTGGACCCCGGCACGAATGCGCACCCGGATCAACCCGTGGTGTGGGTCTCGTGGTTTGCCGCCAAGGCATTCGCGCAATGGCAAGGCAAGCGACTGCCGACACTCGCGGAATGGGAGTGGGCCGCTGCAGCGAGTCCGACCCTGGCGGATGGCTCCCGGGACGCGGCGTTTCAACGCGATATTTTCCGGTGGTATTCCACCCCGTCCCCCGTCGTTTTACCGGACGTCGCCTCCGGCCCTTCCAATTTTTGGGGAGTACGGGATTTGCACGGTCTGGTCTGGGAATGGGTTTCGGACTTTAATTCCGCCACCGTCACCGGCGACGCACGGGGCGACACCGGCTTGGACCGACAGCTTTTTTGCGGCGCAGGCGCGATTGGCGCAAGGGACCCAGGGAATTTCCCCGCGTTCATGCGCTATGGATTTCGCAGCAGCCTCAAGGCCGCCTACACCGTCCACAACCTGGGTTTTCGTTGCGCCAAAGATTTATGAGACTGGCCTGGCTTTTCCTCGCGTTTTCCGCCGTGGCGACATTTGGCGCAACGAATGAAGTTGCTGAAGGGCTGCCGCCATGCTGCCATCCGCTTGTGGCACAAACAAATTACACCGACCAGTCGTTGTTTCAGCTGGAGTCGGTCTGGACCTCGGACACGGGCCGCCACATGAAACTCGGCGGGTTGCGCGGGCGGCCGCAGATCGTGGCAATGTTTTTTGCATCCTGTCAGTTCACCTGCCCCATCACTGTAAGCGATGTGAAACGCATTGAGTCCACACTTCCTGAAAATCTGCGGACGAACACCGGCTTTCTTCTCATTTCATTTGACAGCGGGCGCGACACGCCCGCGGTCCTGCGTGATTATCGCGCCAAACGCGAATTGAGCAGTCAAAACTGGACCCTGCTCCGGGGCGAGCCGGAGGATGTGCGCGAACTCGCTGCATTGCTGGGCGTGATTTACAAGCGGGATGCCAACGGGAATTTTGCCCATTCCAACATCATCACCGTTTTGGACGCCGAGGGTGAAATCGTCTTTCAACAGCCGGGGTTAAATTTGCCGACGGATGAAATCATCTCCCAACTCGAAACCCTCTCACTGCCATGAACATGCCCCCCATAAACCAGTTCAAGCGTTTTGACGTTCGCGAAATGCTCGCGCGCGGCGTCGAGCCATTTCCCGAAATCCGCAAGCGCGTGGACGCGCTCAAACTGGATGAGGGGTTGATTGTCATCGCACCTTTTCTCCCGTCACCCCTGATAGAAAAACTAAACAGCGAAGGGTTCCGGTCCAAGCTGGAGCGCGGCAATGGCGCGGATTGGATGATTTACTTTTGGCGCGCGGCTGCTTGAATCCCCCCCATGCCCACCGCATTCGCTCAATTCAAAAGGATGGCCGTCGTCAACACGCTGCGCAGCTGCCAGCTTTTCACCGGCCTGCCATCCGTGGATTTGGACGCAATCACGGCGGTCACTCTCGCTAAATCCCTCGAGCGGGGAGAATACCTTTTTCACGAGGGCGATCCGGCGACCGGCTTTTATGTGATTCAGTGCGGGGCCGTGAACGTCCACCGCGTCAGTGCCGTCGGCAAGGAGCAGATCATCCATATTTTCCGGACCGGCGATTCCTTTGCCGAGGTGGCGCTGGCGGCTCCGACCGGTTATCCCGCGGACGCGCGCGCGCTGGAGAAAACGCAGGTCCTGTTGGTGCAAAAGGAAGGTTTTCTGGCCTTGATCAAGCGGCAGCCGGAACTCGCGCTGCGAATGCTCGGGTCCATGAGCAGCCATTTGCGCGTGCTGGTCGGCCAGCTCGAAGACCTCACAGTGAAGGACGTTGAGACGCGATTGGCCAACTGGCTGGTGAAGCGATGCCCGAACCCCCAGAGCGAAATACCGATCAAGATTGAGTTGCCGATGGCCAAGGGCGTGCTGGCGGCAGAACTAGGCACGGTCCGGGAAACTTTTTCGCGCACGCTCGCCAAATTCCGCGAGTTAAAATTACTTTCCGTCAAAGGCAAAACCATCACCGTGCATTCGCCTTCCAAGTTGAGCGCGTTGCTGCTTCACAATCTTGGCGAATAAACGAATTTGAAAATGGACACCCAAACCAAAGGAGCCCGGACGCGCTCACCGGCCTGGCGGGCGGAACATCAGGACGGCGCGGACGTTAGCCGGGAAGCGGCAAAAAACCGACCGGCACCCTCACAGGGTTGGCCTTCGACGGGGGGCAGGGATTGAGCAAACGCACGGCATCGCCGAATGCGCGCGCGTTTCTGATCAAAGGCGAGACGGAAATCGCCACTGCGGGCCAGCCTCATCCCCTGAATGGCGGCAAGAGACCCCGCTGGCCGCTAATTCATATGCCTCCAAGGGGCTTCCCCGGTATAAGATGATTCCGGCCATGATCCAGTCCTGATGTGCTTTCCCAAAATAATTCAAGGCGGCATGGGCGTCGCGATCTCCAACTGGACGCTGGCGCGGGCCGTATCCCGTCTCGGGCAGTTGGGCGTCGTCTCTGGAACGGGCATCGAGACGATTCTCGCGCGGCGCCTCCAGCTGGGGGATCCTGACGGAGCGGTCCGGCGGGCGTTGTCTCATTTCCCGTTCCCCGCCATGGCCCGGCGCGCGCTGGCGGATTATTTTATCCCTGGCGGCAAGCCCGCGAGCTCTCCCTTTCGCCTCGTCCCGCTGGCCTCAATCGAGCCCGGTCCCCGCTTTATAGAACCGGTCGTCCTGGGGGCTTTCGTCGAGGTGTTTCTCGCCCGGGAGGGGCACGAAGGCCTTGTCGGCATCAATCTCCTCGAAAAAATCCAGCTGCCGACCTTGCCAGCTCTTTTTGGAGCCATGCTCGCAGGCGTGGCCTGCGTGCTCATCGGCGCGGGAATTCCGCGCAGCATTCCCGGCGCGCTGGACCGACTGGCCGCTGGCGAACCCGCCCAGCTGAAGATCAACGTCGAAGGCGCCCTGCCCGGTGAAGAATTCGTGTCCACCTTCGATCCCCAAACCTTCTGCGGCGGAATCGCGCCAATGCTCCCGCGCCCGAAATTCTTCGCGATCATCTCCTCAGCAACGCTGGCCATCACGCTGGCTCGTAAATCCAATGGTCGCGTGGATGGCTTCATCGTCGAAGGCGACAGCGCCGGAGGGCATAATGCGCCGCCGCGCGGCCCGATGCAGATCAACACCAATGGCGAGCCAGTCTATGGTCCGCGCGATGTCCCCGAACTCGAAAAAATCCGCGCGCTGGGCCTGCCCTTCTGGCTGGCCGGATCCTACGGTCAGACGGGAAAGCTTGCGGACGCCCGACGCCTCGGCGCCGCCGGCATTCAGGTCGGAACCGCCTTCGCGTTCTGCGAGGAATCCGGTCTCCAACCAGAGCTCAAGCGACAGGGCCTCAGACTATCCCGCGCGGGTCGGGTGGAAATATTCACCGATGCGCTTGCCTCGCCCACCGGCTTTCCCCTCAAAGTGGCGATCATGGAAGGCACCCTGTCCGATCCGGCCATCTTTACGGCCCGCAAACGCATCTGCAACATCGGGGGCCTCAGGCGACCCTACCGCAAGGCCGATGGCACCATCGGCTATCGGTGTCCCGGGGAACCGGTCGAAGATTATCTCCGAAAGGGCGGACGCCTGGAGGAAACCGAGGGCCGCAAATGCGTCTGCAACGGCCTGTTTGCCACCGCCGGCTTCGCTCAAGTGCAGCCGGGATACGGAGAGGAACCCGCGCTGGTGACTGCGGGCAACGACCTCGGCCGGATCGCTCAGTTTCTCCCGCCGGAATGCGATACCTACACCGCCGCCGATGTGATCCGCTCCCTGCTTGGACCCAGCGTTGAAGTGCAATCGTCTCCGCCATTGACAACCCAGACTCCGCCATAAACGACCCGCACCCGACGGAGTGAAATCGAAATCCTGGAAGCCAGGCGCCAGCGTGGCCGCCCCCGATAATCTGCGTCGCTGCCTTCCAACAATTCGTCTGTGGCAGCCTGCAGTTGCGCCTCGTCATTGAATTATTACTTCCATCCAATCGGCAGCGATGGGCTCGGCGATCCTGATGAACCGCATTCTTGTTAGTTTCGGCTTCACATCAGGGATTGCTCTTCATTTCAACTCCCGACCCGCATCGCGAGATAAATTAAGCCTCCGACCGAGCACGCGCCGCCGAACGCCGCGACCGTGAAAGGGGCCAGACGTCCTGATGGAATCGGGCGGCTGGCGATACGCCGCATTTTCGCATCGTATTCCCGCTCGAGCCACTGGTTCAATGTCGCCGCGCCGCCCGCGACCAGCGCCGTTCCAAACAGGGCATGAAACATCTGCAGGCCATTCACCGCGCCGCATTCGCCGAGATAAAACCCAACGAACGCGGCCAAGACCACCATCGAGGTGAGCCGCGCCTTCACCAGGGCGGCAAAAACCGCCAGCCTACCTGTTTCGACACCCGCTGTCGTGTGAAGTATTTCGGCGGACGCTTTCATTTCGGCATTTCAACCCATGGCGGTGGCACGCCCGCCCATGAAGAACGGCAGGTAGCCACCAGCCACCACAGGGCCCCCACCAGCAGGACCGAGGCACCCACCATGACGTGCAGCGTCGTCACATCCGCCGCCCTGTTGGACCAGATGGTCCAGGCGCCCAGTCCGACTTGCAGCACCAGCAAACCGAGCCATAGCCATGCAAATTTCACCAGCCCGTCATCTTTGCCGAGTTTTTTCCGCGCCCGCACCGCCGCTGCCGCGATGCCGAGGAAGATGGCATAGGCCACCAAACGATGAACCATCTGCAAAATCACCTGAAACGCCGTGATGGGATTACCCATCCTGTCGGACGGGCGGTGCGCGTTGTAATCCATCAACGCTACCGGGGACGTGCCCGGCCAGAGCTTGCCATGCGCGAGCGGAAAATCGTTGATGGCCAGACCGGCATGTTGGTGGCGCATGGTCGCGGCGATGAGCAGCTGCAGGAAAACCAACAGGGTGACAAAGAGCACATGGCGACGCAGTCCGCGCGGAACGTATCGTTATTTTTCACCCGCGGCACCCACCCACCAGCGGCTGACGAACAGTGCTAGAGCGCAGGTGAGAACCAGGAACGCCTGTGCAACCGCCCCATGCGGGACGCCGAGCCAATCCAGCATCCAACGCACCCGCAGGCCGCCGAGGATGCCCTGTACGAGGACGAGTATGAAAGCCGTGACGCCGAGCCACTACACCCATTTGCGCGGCTCCTGGAGCCAAAGCCAGACCGCAAGAATCGCTATCAGCAACCCGACCGCCGAGGCGAGCAGGCGATGGGAGTGTTCATAGAAAATGCCGCCCACCCACCTGTCCAGCGGGAAGACAAACATAGTGTAGCCGTAGGTGGTCGGCCAGTCGGGCACGGACATGCCGGCTTCATGGCTGGTGACGAGACCGCCAAGGCCAATGAGTAAAAACGTGGCAACGGCATTGAGTACGGCAAACCAGACCAGCGCGGGCTGATGATTTTCTTTCATGATGAGCGAAGAAATCTGCAGCATCATTTCTTGGGCTCAAACGTGAAGCCTTGGGACGCGCCTCCATCCTTCACTTCAATTTCGACGGTCTGCGTGCCGAGTTTACGATGGGCGGCTTCCAGCGTGTATCGGCCGGCGGGAACATTCTTGATGGCGAACTTCCCGTCCGCCCCGCTGACGGCGAAATACGGATGATCAAACACACTGACCCACGCAAACATCCACGGATGCACGTCGCATTGGAATTTCAAAAACATCTCCGGCTTGGCAAATGTGTAAGTCAGGTCCGCGCCGCCGGACATCTGCACATCGTTGGATTCGGGATTGTCCGCCGGCTTGGCGTGCACGTTGTGGACGACGGGGTCGGAGTTTTTAACAATCAACTTTTGCCCGGTCTGGATGGCGACAATCTGTGGTGTGTACAGCGCTCCTTTCTGGTCCAGCGCCGCCGGTGCCACGCTTGCACCGGCGGATGTTCCGGCAATTCCCTTGAGAGAAACCACCACGTCCGCCAGCTCGCCGCGGGCGCCGACAACATAGAATTTCGTCTTCGGCAGGGCGCCGGGATACATCGCAGCGCAGTTGGGATCGTCCTTGATCGGCGTCAGCTCGCGCTCCGCCGGGGCAGCGCCGTTAAAATGGATGTCGCCGGTGATGTCGCCGGCGCCGGCCATCTGCAAAACGCCGAATACGGTGAGGGTGAGGATAAAAATATTTTTTTTCATAGTGGGAGTCGGATGATGATGACGGCGCGACATTAGCACCGCCCTTCCATTTCCGTCCAGCGGGTTTGGGAGGAACCTTCTCAAAATGTGACCTGCGTCAAATTCTTTTGCCGGGGCGGCAGATAGAGTGCCGTCATGAATGAACCTAAAAAGATCCACCCCATTCAAAAACTGATGGACAACATGTGGCTGCTACTGGCCCTCGGCATCTTGATCCCATCGTTGTCCTACACCCTCTGGGGCTGGCTGGAACTCCTCTTTCTCAAGGCCGCACAACTTCCCTAAGTCCAACCACGACCAACATGAATCAAGAATCCTCCTCCGGTTTGGAATGCCCCAAGCCCGGCTGGTTTCAGGCACCGAGCGGCAACGAGCGCACCTGGATCGGCATGGCCGTCATCTGGTGCCTGATCCTTTCCGTGATGATGCCCTACTGGCATTTTCGCGGAAAACAGAATAGCACCGGCGAAGCCTACCGGGTCAAACCCGCCGACTTCGTCAAGCGGGTCGAAGCGTTCGTGAAAGTGAACACCGGCGAGGAATCCCTTGTCGAGGACGGCATCGCTCCGGTGGTTCCCGCGCCTCCCGGCGAGGTCTATCTGCTGGCCAAGCAGTTCTTCTGGTTCCCGGTGCTCAAGCTGCGCTCCGGCGAGACCTACCGACTGCACATTTCCTCGGCGGACGTTCAACATGGCTTCTCGCTACTTCCCATGAACATGAATTTTCAAATCGTGCCCGGCTATGACCATGTGCTCACCATCAAGCCGCAGGCTCCAGGTACCTACCACATTGTCTGCAATGAGTTTTGCGGCATCGGCCACCAGCAGATGGTCGGGAAAATCATCGTCGAATAAGGAATATCACCCATGAACACCAACTCCGATTACCCCAAGCGCATCTGTTCAACCACCGGCCTCCCGATTTGCCGGTCGGCGGAATTTTTCGTCAAGGCCAACGCCGTGCTCGGCGTTGTATTCCTGCTCATCGGCGGCATCGCCGCCATCCTAATCGCGCTCACCCGCTGGCAGGCCGTTCACTTGCTACCGGTGGATTGGTTCTACCGCATCCTCACGCTGCACGGCATCAACATGCTCATCTTTTGGATTCTCTTTTTCGAGGTGGCAATCCTCTACTTTGTCTCCACCACCTTGCTGAAGGTGCGGATTGCCTCACGCCTCACCGCGTGGGTCTCGCTGGTCATGATGCTCATCGGGGCGATCACCGTGGACGCCACAATTCTCCTCGGCAAGGCGGACGTGATGCTGAGCTCGTATCTCCCGCTGCTCGCACATCCGGCGTTTTACCTCGGCATCATTCTCGTCGCGGTGGGCACCCTGATAGCGGTGGGCAATTATTTCGCCACGCTCTACATCGCGAAAAAGGAAAAAACCTACCAAGGCTCCGTGCCGCTGGTCGTCTTTGGTGCCACCGCCGCCGCCGTCATCGCGGTGGTCACACTCCTGCACGGGGCGGTCGTGATGGTACCGACATTTCTCTACTCGCTGCATCTGTGCCCGCAGCCCGACCCCCAATGGTATCGCCTCGTCTGGTGGGGACTCGGCCATATGTCCCAGCAGGTCAACGTCTGCGCCATGGTCGCCGTATGGTATTTCCTCGCCGCCATCACGACCGGCGCAAAACCGCTCAACGAAGCCGTCTGCCGCAGCGCCTTTGTGCTCTACATCCTCTTCATCAACCTCGCCTCGGCCCACCACCTCCTGGTTGACCCCGGCGTCAGCGCCGGATGGAAAATCTGGAACACGTCCTACGCCATGTATCTCGCCGTGCTGGCCTCGATGATGCATGGATTTACCGTGCCCGCGTCGGTGGAAGTTGCCATGCGCGGCAAGGGTTATGTGCGCGGCCTGTTCGGCTGGCTCACCCATGCGCCGTGGCGCAACCCCGGCTTCTCCGCGTTTTTTCTCTCGCTGCTCATCTTCGGATTCATCGGCGGTATCACCGGCGTGACGCTGGGCACCCAGCAGATCAACATCATCGCCCATAACACGCTCCGCATCCCCGGCCACTTCCATGCCACCGTTGTCGGCGGCACCACCCTGGCCTTCATGGGGCTAACCTACTACGTCGTGCCATTGTTATGGCGGCGGGATTACATCCTGAAACCGCTCTGCCGCCTCCAGCCCTATCTTTTCGGGATCGGTATTTTAATCATGTCCTTCGGCATGTCGTTCGCCGGCTCCCTCGGGGTATCGCGGCGCAGTTGGGACATTGATGCGGGGGGGTCCATCTATGGCCCGACCGCTCACTTCTTCCTGGCCCTGGTCGGTATCGGCGGCACCTTGGCATTCATCGCCTTGTTCCTCTACGTCGGCCTGACGGTTGGCACGCTGCTCGTCGGCCGGCGCATTGCCGACGGCAACGCCATGGCAGATTGGGGTACTCCCAGGGTTTTGAGCACCTCACCCGGACATGACCACGGCGCTGCGCTTCCCGGTTTGGCGGGTGCGGCGACCGGGACTGAAGCCCACCCGACACAAGGCACGATGGTGCTCGCAGTGATATTCCTCTTGAGTTTTGCCGTGTATTATTTTGCAAACTGGAAAGCACTCGCCGACGTGTGGCCGGTGCGCTGAATCGAAAAACCCTCCACCCCACAACTCATGGCAATCCAGACAATCCAGGCGGGACCGGTGGAGCGATTCGCGCTGCGCTTCAGCCGTATTCTTTCCGGCGGCAGCTTCGCGCTGTTCGCGCTGTTCGTTTTGGTCTTTTACGAAACTTTTGTGATCGCCATGACCTTTGCGCCGATTGGCAGTGGAGCGATGGGCGGCTTCCTGGAGGAGTTTCGTATCCGCTGCTTCCAATACGAACCGAGGACCGGCTGGATGCAATGGAGTTCCGTGGCAACGATGGTGGCAGAGCCATTGCCGCTGGCGGGCATCATCTACTTCATCTGGCGGGCGCAGATCCGCGAAGTATGGCGGGTCCGCCGGCGCGCGGTAATTCCGCTCGCGGGCGCGGCATTGCTGCTCGTCAGCTTGCTCGGCGCCGGGCTCGCCGGCGTGGGCAACCCGGAACCACCCCAAAAAGCATTGCCCTTCCCAGCCGACACCTTGCGCAGCGCGCTGCCCATGCCGGCGTTCAAACTCACCAATCAGGATGGTCAGACCGTCACGCTGGCCGACCTCCAGGGCCGGGTCACGCTGGTCACAGCGGTTTATGCCACTTGCACCACCACCTGTCCGATGATGCTGAAGGGTATCCGCACCGTGCTGGATCAACTCACTCCCGCCGAGCGCGCCAATCTTTCGGTGGTGGCTTTCTCACTCAGCCCGGAAACCGACACGGTAGAGCTCCGCAACATGATCACGCGAGCCTATCACTTTGATTCCGCCCAGTTCAATTTCCTCAACGGCCGGCCCGATGAAATCAACCCATTGCTGAATCAGCTGAACATCGCCCGCACCCGCGACCCCAAGACCGGCGAACTGGTTCACTCGGCCATGTTCATCCTTCTCGATCGCAAAGGCCGCATCGCGTACCGACTGTCCTTGAGCAAGCGCGAATCTCCGTGGCTGATGGCCGCCGTGCGCACGCTGCTCACGGAAAAAACACCGTGATTCCGGTCCCATGACCGAAACCCCCATCACCCGGTTGCTGACGGCGGATAGGGAAGCCAAGGCCGCCGCCACCACGGCGCCGCTGGTGCGGGGCGAATCCCTGCTGCGGCCGTTGGAAAAATTCTGGCTCTGGCTTGACCGGCTCATCGAGCGCTTCCTGCCCTCAACGCTCAATCCCTTTGGCCAGCTCGGCGCGATGGCGAACACCAGCCTTATCATCGCGCTGGCCTCCGGCATCGCCCTGCTAATCTGGTATCCGCCCAGCGTCCATCAAGCCTACGCGGCGCTGGACAAGCTCCGCACCGATGCCTGGCTCGGCCAATGGGTGCGCTCGCTGCACCGCTACAGTTCGGACGGCTGCCTGTTCTTCATCCTGCTGCATACCGCGCGCATCGTCTGCCAGCGCCGTTTTTCCGGCGCGCGCTGGCTTGCCTGGGTGGCGGGCATATTGATGCTCGCAGTACTGTGGTTCATCGGCTGGACGGGTTATTGGCTGGTGTGGGATGTGCGCGCCCAGCACGCCGCCATCGGCACGGCGCAGTTCCTAGATCGGCTGCCGATTTTCGCCGAGCCGCTGTCACGTTCGTTCCTCACCAATGAGAGCGTCCCGTCACTATTATTCTTTCTGGTTTTTTTTGCGCACATGCTGCTGCCGCTGGCGATCGGCATCGGCCTGTGGATACACCTGATGCGCGTGAGCCGCGCCCGCTTGCTCACCGGCCGGGCGATGACGGGATGGGTCATCAGTTCGCTGGCATTGCTGTCCGCGTTGCTGCCCGCCCTCAGCGCTGCGCCGGCCGAAATGACCGTGAAGGTCCAAAGATTCACGATGGACTGGTGGTATCTGTGGCCCCTGGAACTGACCAGCCGCCTCGGCGGCGGCGCTTTGTGGGCGGTGTTTCTCTTCACCAGCCTGGCCACGCTCACCCTGCCGTGGTGGATGGCCAAATGCCGCCAGACACCGGAGCGGACAGCCACCGTGGACCTCGCGCGCTGCTTCGGCTGCACGCTCTGCGCCAAGGATTGCCCGTTCAACGCCATCACGATGATCCCGCGCGAGGACGGAAAAAAATTCGCGATTCAATCGCACGTCAACACCGACTTGTGCGTCGGCTGCGGCGTCTGTGTCGGCGCGTGCGATTCGCAGGCCATCAACCTGCCGGTGCTGGAAAGTCGCGCGGTTGAGCAATCACTCGACGCCTGGATTGACGCCGCCAAAGCGCGCGGTAAAAAACCTTTCATTGCCTATTGCTGCAATGAATCCGCCGCCTCATTCCTCCGCCTGAATGCCGATGGCACGTCCCTTGACCTGCCCGGCTACCGGATTGAGCGCGTGCCCTGCATCGGCTGGGTGAGCGCGGTGATGCTGGAACGCCCGCTGCAACGCGGTGCCGAAGGAATATTGGTCATCGCCTGCAGCACCACCGATCCGGTGGCGCGCGATGGCTGCCAGTGGTTCGAGCAGCGACTCGCCGGCCAGCGCCCGCCGGCTTTAGATCCGAAAAAAGCCGGGACATCGCGCATTCGCCTCGTCCACTTGGATCGCACCCGTCCCGGCGAACTGGCACGCATCGCGGAAAAATTCCAGGCCAATCCAATCACACGCACGGTGCCGACGCTGCAGCAGCGGGCTTTCCCCGTCCTCGCCGCGCTGGGACTTGCGCTGGGACTCGGAACCGCGACTTGGATCGGCAGCACCCTGCCGTATCGCTCGCCATATTCACCGGTGCCGGAACTGGTCGTGTCATTTAATCACCACGGAAACATCGCGGCCCCACGCCAGTTGTCGAAGAAGGAACTGGAATCCCGCCAGCCGCAGATGCGCGCGCAGATGAACGTGACACGCGAACGCGTGCCTGTCCGTTTGCGGGTGCAAGTGGATGGCCAGACCGTGCATGACCAATCTTACCAAGCCAAAGGTCTTTCCAAGGACGGACCGAGCATTGCTGTGGTGCGCCTCCCGATCACTCCAGGATCGCACGGGGTGCAGGTGGATCTGAACCCGAGCGGCAAACCGGATGACTGGTCCCTGCACTGGTCAGAAACGGTGCTGTTTCAGGAAAACTATCTGCGCGTCATCCTGTTCGACACCGCCGCCGGATTTTCATTGCATTAGGATACTGATTGACCGGCCGGGCCGGCGGGTTTTCACTGCCGGCAAAACCGCCAGCAGATCCAGTCCGGAAATAGTTTCAGCCACGGCAGGACATCGGCCGGACACGAGTTACTGAAATGAAAATCGCTCTTCCTGCAGTTTATTATCCCCCTTCGCTGAAGGGATTTCTCCGCCAGTCTCCATCGATATCCCACCGTGGTTTAACGGCATCGTTCAGGGCGAAATACGAGCGGGATTGGGTTCAGCCCCACAACACGTCGTCATTTGAATGAACCCTTGAAAACTCTCTGGTGGAAAAAGAAAAAAGGCCGGACACTACTCCGGCCTTCTTCAACACACTGCGAACAACAAAACCAAGATACCCGATGCGCGGGGTTTGGCATGTCACCAGTAGTGGGGACATGGCATGGCCGGGCTTGTCTACTTAACCAACGCATGGACAGCGGATGTCCCGGATTAAAATGCATTGAAGGCGAACTCCCGCCTCCCTTATCCTCGAAGTATGAACATCCTTGAAGCCATCGAATCCCGCCGGTCCATCAAATCCTATGACCCTCATCACGTCATGCCGGAAGCGGACCTCGCGCGCCTGATGGAACTGGCCAAGCTGACCCCCTCTTCCTTCAACATGCAAAACTACCGGTTCGTGCTAGCGCGCGATATGG
>Ga0209086_10000233_pt1 | contig 49298 bp, 53 predicted proteins | sample M_130207_XF_Meta_FD_187312 | JGI IMG/M metagenome (GOLD analysis project Ga0209086, IMG submission 187312) | Freshwater microbial communities from Lake Montjoie, Canada to study carbon cycling - M_130207_XF_MetaG (SPAdes) (version 2) | ecosystem: Environmental > Aquatic > Freshwater > Lake... | reverse complement strand
GCAGTAAGTCAAACCGGTCGCGCGAGAGGTAGAGCATCTCCCGGTGAAACAGCGCCGGATCGGCATATTTCTCCGCCAGGCGGACCTGGAACTCCTCGTCGGTTTCAGGCATCCGGCGTTGGGCAGAACTCTTGCCCGTCTTGGATTTGGCCAGCAGTTCCGCGCGACGCGCCTCGAACTCCTCCTCGGTCTCACCGGCGCTCTGCTGGAGCTTGGCTTTGACGAGAACGTTGTAGAGGATGCCGGTGATCGGAAGCCCCAGAGTCTGCTCGACGTAATAGGCGTAGAGCGTGATCTGGAAGTCCGTCCACAGCCGCTCGAGGTAGCTGGAATCGAGCAGCGATGCGGTTTTGTGCTCGAGGACGAAGTGCTCGTTCCCGATGCGCACAATCCCGTCGACTTTCCCGGAGAGTACGAAGCTCCGGGAGGCAGCCCCGGTTTCCGGATTTACGATCGGTCCCTGGAAGACCTTCTCCAGCTCCACGACCTCGAACTCTTCTTCGGGGTACCGTGCAGCGTAACCGGTCATCATGGCGGTGGCCAGATGCCATTCGCGGCGCTGGGCTTCATCGCCGTTCCGGTTCGGGCAGGACCGATCGATAAGTCCCAGCACATGGTCGAGATTCCGATACCGGTGCCAGGCTTCCAGGCAATCGTGGATCAGCGAGCCGTAGTGCAGATTGCCGTCCCGCTCGTTCGGGACCACGTGCTGGACGTAGCGCCAGTCTGTGAACTTCCGGCAGTCCCGGAAGCTCCGCCACATCGAATACGTCGTGATCATCTGGGTGGGGCTCATGACCAGGTACTCCTCTTTTTCCGGCGGTCGGTCGTTGGATCCCAGCCGTGGGGCATGACGCCGGCGGCAATGAAGGCCCGCCGGATCCGCCGCTTGAGCAGGTGGATCCACTGTTTCGAGACACCACGTTGGGCGGCGATCTCGTCGAGGTTCATCCAGCAGAGCTGTTCGGCCAGCGATCGCAGGTCGTCCGGCAACCGCAAGAGAACGAGATTGATCTCGGTTCCCAGACCCACCGACCGCTGGGTGGCGGGATCGACAAACGCCGCCCGGCGGGTATCACGCAGATCGAGTTCAGCTGCCTCGCCGAAGTCGGCAGACCGTTCGATGCTCCGCCGCCTGGCCTCGGTTTGGGCCAACGTCTCGGAGCGGTTTCGCATAAGGCCGCTCACGAAGGTCGGCCAGGACCCTCGATTCGAGTCGAAGTGATAGCCGTTCTGCAGGACATCGAGAATCAACTCCTGCCGGTAGTCTGCTTCGTCGTCCGGGAGAATACGTCCCGTCCGCACGAAGTTCATGCTGCGGCGGGCGGCCTGCCGGATGACCGTGGCGTCGGCCAAACCGGGATTTGCCGTGAGATGGCTCGTGCTCATCGCGGCACCCCGTTCAGGGCAACTTCAATAGCCATGCGCCGGGGGAGGCCAGCCCGCACCTCGATGTTTTCGACCCAGCCGTCGCCGATCTGGTCGAGCTTGGCCAGCATCCGGTGGACTTCCTGCCGGAGCTCGAAGTCAGCCGCTGTGGTTTCGGGACGCGGCCTCTCTTCCGTGTCGAGCTTCCAGTCGTAGACCACGACCGGCAGCGGATTGAAGACGGGTTCGCCGGCGGTGACATCCAGAGATCGGATGATGCCGTAATTCAGAGCCTGGCAGAGACGGACGAGTTGCTGCCGGGCGGGGGAGAGTTGGGAGAGGCGAGTTGCCGGGTTCATGGCTTACTCCCCCATCCCGACGCGGTTGCGGACCAGGAAACCATCGAGAGCGGGATGAACCCGCAGTGCTGGCGGCAGATCCCGGGAAGATCCCGGCTCGTTTTTGATCCCTGTCAGATCACGCAAGAGACGAATCCGGATTCGGTCCAGGCGGCGCATGATGCTCCAGACCAAGTCGTCATCCAGAACGGAATGATTGCTGGCGACGGTTCCGAAGACGATCGCTACGTCGTCGAATGCCTGACGCACCAGATTTACTGTTTGAGTGTTGGTTCCCAGCGGCGTGGATTTGGGTTTCTCTGCCGGGGGAACTGAGCGTTGGCTCATGTGTGTACCTCCGGGATGGTTATGGTGACATGTCACTTTCGCGGGGCCAAAAACGACCTCTGGAAAACCAAGTCATTGAAAACAGGCCAAATAAAAAATCGAAAAAAGTTTTTGGAGCGGCCCAAAATTTGGTGACATGTCACTTTCGCGCCCTTCTGCGGCCCCGGGCGGGCGCGGGAAACGCAAAAAATCGACCGTGCCAGCGGGCAGGGAGCCCAATCTGACAACGGCCGATTTTTTAGAAGACGGAACTGCCCGATTACCGCGAGAGAATCAAGACTTGATCCGAGCGAAGGCGCTTGAACACGAGAAGCTGGCGACCCAGATGTCGCGAGGCGGACTGAAACTGAACGGTGGTTGGCTGATGCCGGTCCACTCCATAAGGCGCCTCGCCAATTTCAGCGTCGGGATATCGTCAGCGCGACGATTGAGCTGGCCGCCGGCGCGGAGAAGTTTTTGCAGGACCACGCCCTCGGCAGGCAATTTGCCAGATAAACTTCGCGGCGTGATGTCCTCGAGCGTGTAGGTGCGGAACACCTCTTGCGACTCTTCGGCAACCTCAGCGCGAACGGTGCCATCGCCGCCTGCCATGTATCCACGCCGACGTTTATTTTCCCCTGTGGAAACGACAAGTCGTCCGTCATCGCGCTCGTGGAAGCTGAAGTGGACCCAACCGGATCCGTTGGGCGTCGGGTAACCCAGATCGTCCCCAAGCCGGATTCGAAACGCGCAACTGTAGCTATCGGCCTTGCGGTTGTTGGGAATGGGGTCTCCGTCGATTCCGAATAGTTCGCGCAGGAGATCCCGGAGGCGGCCCACCTTCTTCTTCGTCGGCGTCAAGCCATCAGTAGCCTTTGCGATGCTGTCGGCTGACAGAGATCCCCGCGCGGCGGCAAAGAGTCGCAGCACTTGTACGTTCTGAGCATCCGCAGCCACACCCAGCTCGTCAAATTCCTTCTCGTGGATTCGTCCCGAGACCGTAGCCTGCATCATGCCGTCATAGAGAAGGATCGAAACGTCTTTCCATCCAGTTCCCGGCGGCGCCGGGATTTCGACGACATTTTTCTCGCCGGGCCTGTGATCCTGCATGAGCCGTTCCTCGACGTAGTCGAAATCAAGCATGAGGCGGGCGTCTCGAATGGCCGACACCGAGTCGAGGCCGAAGAAGTGGTGACCCGTGGGCAGTGTGTTGATGTCTTCATTCTGGCCGCCGAAGATTTGGCGGCGGACATGGAAGACAAGCGCCGGGGCGCGCCCCACCATGTTTTGAATGGTGGATGAGATTTCAGCGGCCTCGAGGCCCATACCGCCGCCAAAGAAGATCTCACGGTATTGGCCGCCGATGCGTCGGCGTCCGAGCCGCCATAGCCGGTCAGAAAGATATCCCTCGCCGGCAAAGTCAACGTCCAGTGCCTCCGCCACCAGAGCAGCCACCCTCCGCGAATCGATATGCCATTTGCGCAGCTTCTCGGGCCCGACCGTAATGACGCCCGCCTCCGGACATCCGAAACAGGCCTGTACCCCGGGCTCAATCCAGAAAATATTTGCCCAATGCCCCTCACCACAGTCCTCACAGAGGATGATATCCATCAGTTCCAGTTCACGCAGCAGGCCCAGTGAGAGGATCTCCTCCCACTGAGCCATTTGCTGGGGACGCATGTCGAAGGCGTAAATGACAGGCGCGGTCGTCCCCAGGCGATCAAGCAGCTGTTGCCAGATAGTCCGCATGTTTCTCGATGCCCCAGGGCTGCAAGTATCTACGGAGTCTCTGTTCTTCCGGCGAGTCTCCCAGATCGCAGAAGGACGGTGTGGAGATGCGAAACAGGATGCTTCGTTCCTTTCCGTCGGGCCCCAATACGAATGCCTGCAGGACGGCGCTTGTGATCATGACTTCAGCCAGGGACTCATAGCCCTTTCTTAGCCTGATGTCGGCCGTGTCCTGAATGCGCTCATGCCGGTTGCGCGGATTGACGTGAATCTCGCACCCGGACCCGGGGGACTCCCGCTCCTGCAGACGCAGCGACTGGATCCGAACCATTGAGATGCGGTCAGCCGGGTGTGTCGGGAACGTCAGATTGCGGTTCCTGAGCACGCCGAGATCGAAGCAGTCGGAGTCGGGCTTACGTAGGTCCTCGCTCCCTTCAAAGGCGGCATGGGCGAAGATCCGGGCAAGGCGGTTCTTGACTGCGGTTCCTCCTGGAGAGAAGATGTCGAGCGCGCCGTGATTGGAGTGAAAGGCGAAAACGATCGTGAAGTTCGGCTGCCAATTCTTGCGCTGGAAGTTGCCGCCGTCATCGTAGCCGGTGCGCTGGGCCGGATAATCGGATGGGTACGCAAAAAAACACTCTACGCCTCCTTCCCGTCGCAGGTGTTCGACCAGACAGTGCTTCCCCCGGAACTGCTCCGGCTCGAGATACCCGATGATCTGCCGGCGTAACTCGGCTGTGATTTTGTCAATTCCATTTAGATTGGAGGCAGGCAGGCCATGCATCGTTGCCCACATCCGTTTCGACAGGGAGTCGATCCGCCCGAGCGTATGGGCATGTTCGATGATGTCGGGGTGCTCCAGGTGCATCCATAGGCCCCGATCGTGGGCGTTGCGCATGATCGCCAACGTCGCCGGGATATCGCCCTGTTTCCATCGGGAGGCTTCGATGAGGGCCTGCGTGCCCGCCGGGTTGGCGAGCAGGTCCACGCGACGAAACATTTGGAATGCGGCCTCGCGATGCTCCGGCGACAATAAGGCAAATTGTTTCAGAAGAGGGTCGATTCTCCGCGGTGTGACGGTCTTCCAGTCGAAATCGTCGAACGCGGGATAGTTGGTAAAGAAGCGCTGCAATTGGGTGCTGGAGACCCGGCGGAAGAAGGAGGGAAGGTCAAAGAAGGATGCCATTAGCGGACTCCGAATGAGGGGTGATTTGGTAGAGCGCCCGACAGGTGTTTCTGCTGAGCACCAACACAGTAGCATGGCGAACACAAAGCGAATCTGAAATAATCCGCAAACGTCTGATTCCACAGCAAATCGAGCAGTTGACAGGCCGCTAGAAGTCCGAAAACAGAATCAGATCGGAATGTTTGTCGAACTTGGCAATGCATTGATTCTATATGGCTTAACTGATCTAGCAGACCGTTTTTCCGGTGGGTGGCAGCCAGTGCGAAGTGGGGAAGTTCAGCGAAATTTCCCTTGCGAAGAAAAGGCGAAAGTCGTACGATCTAATTTCTAGTAACGAACTACATCGAGAGGGACCAGGAAAGGCAAATGGAAAAACTGAAACGAGGCTTGAATTACATCTTGGTGAGCGACGGTGGAAACCGAATCGAGGTCTGCAATATTCCGCTTTTTTGCGCACGTGAGGCAATCAGGCATGCAAGAGAGGCAATGGAGGGAATTACGCCCCAGCGGTATCTCGGCCCCCGAAGACCGCCGAACAAGGAGCGATACGTCCTGGTGGGCTCAAGCGAGGCGACGATTATCTGGAGATCGATAACCCGGGAGCAGGCTGAAGATTACTTCAAGTGGGTGCTGGGCGACTTGAGTGACTTTCGCCGAAATGCAGCTACGACGTGTGCCCCCGGAGCTTCCAGCGGGAGCAAGATAAATGAGGTGATGGAAGGCGCTGGTCGGTAAATTCAGGGACCCGGGATCGGGCCTACGTCGTTTCCGCGTTTTGCGTGGATTTCGGTTTCCTCCCGATTAATTCGTCCCACCGGGTTCGTTGCTCCTCCCAACTCGGCCGTTTCGCGACCCGGCGCAGTGTCGTCTCGCTGATCGCAAATCTGCCGCCGAATGTCGGCGGCAGCCGCAGGATGGCATCTTGAAGATCCGGCGCCAGCCAGTTGAGCATCATCAACTGGCTGATCCTCTCTTTGCTGACGGCCGCCAGGCGGGCGAGGTCGGTGTAGGTTCGCACCTCGCCCCGCTCGATCATTTGCTGGAAATGAATCGCCAGCGCCACCGCCCTGGCCATTCTCGGGATTGCTCCCTGGCGGACGGTGGGTTCGATCACCGCCGCCAGCTTCCCTGGGTTTCGTTGAATCTGCCGGACCGTCGGCTGCAGCCGGACCGTGACCTGCATGCTTCCGTTTTCTGTTTTCACTGATTGATTCCTCCCAGGCAGAGATTGCGAATCCCCTTGGACCGGAAGCCTACCGTCACTTCGGCGGTCTCGCCGTTATAGGTCACGCCTTCCACCAGCGTCTTCACGAATTTCTCCTGCTCGCGCGGGCTCATCTCGGCCCACAGGCCGTCAAACTCTTCCATCGCCTGGCGCACCCCCTCGGCATCGATCGGCGAGCCTGCCGCTGCGGCTAGTTGCGCGCGGGATTCGCGGAGCTTGCCCTCCAGCATCGTCGCCCTATCCTGCAGTTCAGCCATCCGATCCGTCGCGAGCTTTCCGCCGAGTGGGATCAGTCCGGCTATTTCGTCGCCGACCCGCGACAACTCCTTCTCGAGAAGTCGTCGTTCGCGCTGAGTGCTTTCGATGTTGGCCGTTTGGCTGTCTTCGAGTTCCCGAAGGACCTCTGCCACCACGAATGGATTTCGCGATATGCCGCGAACCTGATCGACCACCGCTTGCTCGATGGCCGGCGCGGAAACCGAGCGCGTCGGGCATTCGCCGTAGCCCCGCTGGTGCGCCGTGACGCAGACGTAATAGCGGTAGAGTTTCGTCGGCGTCTTCTGCGTGTACGTGTGGAACATTCCCCCTTGGCAACTCGCGCACTTCAGGATGCCCTTGAGCAAGGCACCGTATTTGTTGCGCACTTCCATCCCGCCGGTCCGGCCGTTGGACCGCAATCGGTCGTGGACCGTCTGCCAAACCGTCGGCTCCACGATCCCATCATGTTCACCTTCGTAGATCTGGCCGCCGAACTCGACCTTGCCGACGTAGACCATGTTGGTCAGCAGATTGTAGAGCCGGTTCTTGCCAAACTCCTTACCGCCGGTCTGTTTCCCGCGCCGTGTCCCCCACTCCTTCATGCGCCAGCCCCGGTTGTTCAGGTCCTGGACGGTGGGAATCAGCGATCCGTGCTGCAAATAGAGCCGGAAGATCTCCCGCACGCGCGCCGCCTCTTCCGGGTTCACCACCAGTGCCCCGCCCTTTTCCGCCAAGTCATACCCGAGCGGGAGATGCCCTCCGACCCAGCGGCCCTTGCGGCGCGCCGCGCTCATCTTGTCGCGGGTGCGCTCCGAGATCATCTCACGTTCAAACTGCGCGAACGAAAGAAGGATGTTCAGCGTCAGGCGACCGAGAGAGCTCGTCGTATTGAACTGCTGGGTGACGGAGACAAAGCTGACGCCGTTCTTATCCAGCACCTCGACGATCCTTGAAAAGTCGAGCAATGCGCGTGTCAGCCGGTCGACCTTATAGACCATCACGCAATCGACGAGCCCGGCGCGAACGTCGTCAAGCAGCTTTTTCAAAGCCGGTCGGTCCATATTCGCGCCCGTGTAGCCGCCGTCGTCGTATCGTTCCGGCAAGGCGATCCACCCTTCATGACGCTGGCTGCGAATGAAGGCCTCGGCGGAGTCGCGCTGGGCGTCCAGCGTGTTGTATTCCTGGTCCAAGCCCTCCTCGGTCGACTTCCGGGTGTAGATGGCGCAGCGAACGGTCCTGTTGCGGGCGTTGGTAGCTCCGCGAGTCTCAGCGACGGCCATGTGCGCGCTCCTTGTTGCAACCGAAAAAGACGAAGCCATTCCACTTCGTGCCCGTGACGTCGAGGGCGATCGCGCTCAGCGACGTGTACCGGCGGTTCCGGAACTCGAAGCCGTTGGCGGTCACCTTGACGAGCAGCGTCTCCCCCTTGAACTGCTTCACGATGACCCCGCCGGGCATCGGCAGTCGGGAGTCGTGGCCGGAGGCCAGTACTGTCGTCGCCGTTTGTTCCGGGGGCAATCCCGCCAGCCGCCTCGCGACACTGGTGATGATCCGGGTTCGAAGCGGAGCCTCCTGCGATATAGCGGCGGCCAGCTGCTTCGTTGATTCGGAAAGTCCGCTCTCCCGATCAGCCTGCAGCCGCCAAGCGATCTTCCGGAACAGGAACTGACGGTGATTCGTCTCCGGCTTTCGGCCGAACAGCGCCTCGTGGCGCCTCTCCAAATCGCGGACCGTCAGGGTGGCGAGATAGGCAATTTCATCTTGTGGGGTATTCTTCAAGCGTCAACCTCATGACCATGAACGCTCTTATGGAGCGAGGAAGCAAGTCCCATGGAAACAATGTCTTGTAGGGAATTGGAGGGGGGCAAGAGGCGCCGCATTCGATGGTGCCGGCTGTAGGCGCTGGCGATCAGCGGGGCGATCTCTCGGATGGCATCCTGGGCCTGGTGATCTGGATATTCCATATGTCCTGTCCGCGGGCGCCGGATTGGGAAAGTGCAGGTGGGTGCGGGCAAAAACGCGAAAGCCGCTGTGCGGCCGGACGAAATGCTCCGGCACCCACAACGGCTTCCGCTTGGCGGCATTGCCCGCTATCTGGTGGTTTCAGGGCGGCGAAAATCCGCCCTGTCAATTAATACTCGGCGGAGCAGGAAAAGATAAACCGATTCGCTGACGTTTTCGAAACGCGCATGCAGTTGACGCGGAGCAATTTGTGGGGTTTTGTTCGATGCAGTCGACGGACTCCTGCCCTGGGTGCCAGACTGAGAGGAGCTTTTCCAGATGGACACCCCTCACCGAGATTCGCCGAAGCCAGTGGACAAGGTATCTGGCTTGATCGAGCGCGTCACCTACTTCAATGAAGAGACCGGTTTTTCTGTATTGCGGGTCAGGGCGGGCGGGCATAGGGAACTCGTCACCGTTGTCGGAGCACTGCCGGCTGCCTCTGCAGGAGAATGGCTGACCGCTGAGGGTTCCTGGGTCCGAGACAGCGAACATGGGTTGCAACTGAAGGCTACCTTTCTTCGGACCGTGCCGCCAACGACGGCGGAAGGAATCGAGCGCTATCTGGGCAGCGGAATGGTCAAGGGGATCGGGCCCGTGTTCGCAAAGAGGCTAGTGGCGCGATTTGGCCCGGAGGTGCTATCGATCATTGAGGATCATGCTGCCCAACTCGAAACGGTTGAGGGCATAGGGCCGAAGCGGAAACAGAGAATCACGTCTGCTTGGGAGGCCAGCAAACAGATTCGAGAGATCATGATCTTCCTGCACGGTCACGGAGTGAGCACAAGCAAGTCCGTGCGTATTCATAAAGCGTATGGTGCCGAGGCGATCACCACAGTGAAGAACAATCCATATGTGCTGGCCAAAGACATTTATGGAATCGGCTTCAAAACGGCTGACGAGTTAGCGCAGCGTGTCGGGATTCCGAGAGATTCGTTGAATCGTGCGAGTGCTGGGATTGATCATGTACTGCTCGATGCGACCTCAGAAGGGCACTGCGCCCTTCCCATGGCCGAGCTAGTGCAAGACGCCGTGCGGTTACTCGAAGTCGATTCCGGGATCGTGGAGTTGGCCCTGTCGCAGATGATCACCGGCGGGAGGTTACTCTTTGAGATGGTCAGCAACGAGTCGTTGATCTTCTTGCCGCATCTCAGGTATGCCGAACTGGGGATCGCTGCGAGAATTCGTTCCTTGGCCGCGGCCGAATCGGTTTATCCCCCTATCCACTTTGAAAAAGCCGTTGAATGGTGCGAGGGGAAGACCGGGAAGATCCTTGCGGCGAGTCAGCGAGAGGCACTTAAAACCGTGCTGACGTGCCGTGTATCGATCCTCACCGGCGGCCCGGGTGTCGGAAAGACGACTCTCGTCAATTCGATCCTAACCATTCTGCACGCCAAGGGCGTTAAGTGCCTCCTCTGCGCGCCAACCGGAAGAGCCGCAAAGCGCCTGTCGGAATCGACCGGACTGGTGGCCAAGACGATCCATCGCCTTCTGGAAGTGCAGCCGGGTACGGGTAAGTTTGCGCGCAATGAATCGAACCCGCTCGATTGTCACCTTGTGGTGCTGGACGAGTCTTCCATGGTGGACGTGGTGCTGATGCACAGTGTTCTCAGAGCCATTCCCGCGCAGGCAGCCCTCATCCTCGTGGGCGATGTCGATCAGCTACCGTCGGTTGGGCCTGGGAATGTACTGAGAGATTTGATCGATAGCGGAACCGTTCCGGTCGTTCGGCTCACCGAGGTGTTTCGGCAGGCGGCCGGCAGCCAAATCATCATGGCGGCCCACCGCATTCGCCGCGGTCAGATCCCGGCGGCTACCAAGGATCGGGAGTCTGATTTCTTCTTCGTGCCCCGCGATGAACCCGAACAGATTGCAGCCATGATCGAAGAGTTAGTTAAGAATCGCATACCCAGCCGGTTCGGAATGGATCCAATCCGGGACGTACAGGTTATCTGTCCGATGAATCGCGGATCGCTGGGTGTACGGGAACTGAATCAGCAACTGCAAAGGGTCCTTAACCCACCAGGACTCGACACGCCTGCCGTCGAGAAGTACGGATGGCGGTTCCAAGTCCGCGACAAGGTGATCCAGACGGAGAACAACTATGACAAGGAAGTCTTCAATGGGGATATTGGGACAATCGAGTCGATTAACAACACGGAGCAGGAAGTGGCGATTCGCTTCGACAACCGCTTGGTCCAGTACGATTTCAGTGAACTGGACGAGGTTTCACTGGCTTATGCAGTGACGATTCATAAATCACAGGGCTCAGAATTTCCGGCTGTCGTGATCCCGCTCGCCACCCAGCATTATGCGCTCTTGCAACGGAATCTGATCTACACGGGAGTGACCCGCGGTAAGCAACTCGTCGTCGTGGTGGGACAGAAGAAAGCCTTCGGGCTGGCCGTCAGGAACGATCGAACGCAAAAGCGACACTCCGGGCTACTCGAATGCCTCAGCGGACCAGTCGACCCGTCATGATGCGAGGCTACTCTCTGTTCCGACGAGGCCACTCATTGACACTCCGCATTGCGGGCCTACTGCTTTATTCCCTCTGTGTCGCGCGAGTCGATGCCGGCCCGGTTGAGTTTCAAGCCCGTGTGATCAGCATTACCGACGGCGACACGCTGACGGTGCTATTTGAGAAAACGCCGGTGCGCATCAGGCTGTCGGGTGTCGATGCCCCGGAAGTGCGCCAGGCGTACGGTAGCCGCGCGCGTCAGTTCGCCGCGAGCTTGGCATTTGGGAAGACGGTAACCGTCCGGGTCCTCAACACCGATCGCTATGGAAGAAAGTTAGCCACCATCATCTTGCCCGACGGACGGAACCTCAATCACGAACTCGTGCGTGCGGGTTTCGCCTGGTGGTTCCGGCGCTATGCGCCGAGAGACCGGGAATTGGAACGTCTGGAGGCGCGCGCCCGAGGCGAACGTGCCGGTCTCTGGCGGGACACGAATCCGACGCCGCCATGGGCGTTTCGTGACGCCACGCGCCGGGCCAGACGGTGAGTTTGCGCGCCCTCCACCGCTCGTCGTCTCCCGGAGTTTGAACGGAATCTCGCCCCCCCCGAACCCATCCAACCCGTCAACATGAGCCTATCCGTCAACAGAGAAAATGGAGAATTTGGCGGGTTGAGAGAGGCCAACGACCTCACCCGTGGAGGTTCAGTTCGCCACCCGTTGTGTCTCGTCTCGAAACGGAGAAATCGTCAAAACCCCAAGTAATGCCGAATGTTGGGCTTACAGCCGCGCGGGAAAAATACGATTTCGTCAAGGTCAACTAGCCGCGTGGCGTTACAGTTTTGGAAATTGGCTCCCCGGAATGGATTCGAACCACTGTTCACGGCGTCAAAGGCCGCTGTCCTACCATTAGACGACCAGGGAGCACTACGTCGACAACACCAGTTTACCACTCTCGATTACCACTCGGAATACTTCGTCCCCTCTAAACTGACTTTTTCTGACGAACTCCTCAGATCAAAAATCCCCGGCTCGGCCTGGCTCACAGACGCCGCCGCCTCTTCCATAATGATTTTCCACGAAGTATTGTTCCCTGCCATCGGATCCATCGGCACCTGCCGCAGATACCCCTCCCGCACAATATCCTCCAAATTCTGCGGAGCCTTCTGCTTATCGTAGGTGTACTCGTCAATCACCGCCCGCATCGTCGCCAAATTCTGATGTAGCACCGTCTCCCTGGCCCGTATCACCGACTTGTTATAAAGCGGCACTGCAACACTTAAAATCACCAACACAATCGCCATCACCACCATCAATTCGATGATCGTGAACCCGGCCTTACCACTCCGCGTACGGCGTTCCATCGGCTGCTTTCTCCATTGTTTTCGAATACACCGCAAACACATTCTGCCCTCCCCACGACGACGACTTCGGGTCATCCCGCGTTGACCGCTTCCCCCAATCCGTACTATTCGCAAATGGATCCTTCGGCAACCGCCGCAAAAACCGCATCTTCTTCTCGCCCGAGTCGCTCAAACTCCCCGCCGCCTGCCCCGGCGCCCCCGGTATCCCCTGTTGCTGCTGCGGACCCATCAGTCCGCCCGCCCCCCCACCCGGCTGACCCGTCACTTTCACCCCATCCACCAGCACCTCCAGCGTCTCCGGAAATCCATCCGCATCCGCCTTCAACTGCCCCAACTGCCCTTTGTCAGCCATGTCTTTGTACTTATCGATCGCGCTGTGAATCTCGCGCAACGCCAACCTTAACTGCTTTTCTTTCTCCCGCCGAACCTTGTTCCGAGCCAGCGGCACAGCCATCGTTGTCAGCAAAATAAGAATGGTAAACGCCACGATCAGCTCGATCAGCGTCATCCCCCGTTGCTGTGGCCGCCGCCGCTTCATCGGATCTCGATCGCTACTCCCGGCGTCTGCGCCGGCACCGACTGAAGCTTCGAATTTTTCAAGCTACTCTCCGAAATCGCGACGCTCGTCACGCCCGGCGCCAAAGTCTGGAACGTCAGCGAAAGCAGCGCACCCGCCCCGGTCAGCCCCGGCACGCCGGGCAGCCGATTCAAAACCACCGACACCTCGCCAGCTGCGGGAGAATCCTGATAGGCAAAGTTCACCCGCTGGCCGTCGGTCGACAAAAACGCGCCTGCCGTCGCCGCCGACAGTTTCAAACTTTTCGGGTCATACTTCACTTTCACCGGAGCCGAGAACAGATCCACCGCCTCGGTCACCTGCAGCGTAATCACCACCGGCGATCCTGCCTTCGTCACCACTCCCTCCGGCTGCCAATTCAACTTCACCGGCGCGGCCGGGGCAATCAGATTCGCCTTGGGAGCGTCCGTCGCGGCCGTCGACGGCGTATCCAGCGTCGAAGGCGGCGGGGTCACCGCCGGCACCGCCGCACCCTCTGGCGCTGACCGGATCAGCCGCACCGCTTGGTCCGCGCCGGCCGCGATTCCACGTAAATTCACTGGCAATATCTCCTGGCTCCGAATAATATGCGGCACCAGCGCAATCATCAACTCGCTCTCATTTCGCGTAATCGATTCGTTCGAAAACAGCCGACCCAGGTAAGGAATCTGCATCAGCAGCGGAATCCCGCTATACGTCCGCGTCTCCGTCTGCTGCACCAATCCACCAATCAGGTTCATCTCGCCCTCGCGCAACCGCAAGTCGTGAATCACCTTCCGCTGGCCAATCACGGGCTGCTGAATTCCGCCAATGTCGATCCGTTCTTTCACCGTCGAAATATCAATCTCCACGTGCAGCGAAACCTCGTCATCCCCGTGAATCTTCGGCAAAATGTCGACGTTCACCCCGACGTCAAGATATTGAAATTGCGTATTCACGAGCGGACTTACGCCGCCGCCGCCCAATCCAATTCCAGGCTGAAACGAACCCGACGCCGTCGGCACTTTCTCACCAATCTTCAGCGAAGCTTTCATCCCGTCCGCCGCCCGCACCTGCGGCGTCTGCCGCACTTTCGAGTTGCTATCAGACATCACCGCCCGCAGAATCGCACTCGGCAGGTTCACCGCAAAATCACCCGCCACCAACCCCCGCAGATCCGGCAACCGCAACGAATTCCCCTTCCCGTCGGTCCCCAGCGCCGGCGAGACCGTCGTACTGATCCCTTGCGTCGACAGTGCCGACGCCAAATCCCTCGTCCGTCCCCGACTAGTTTCGATCACGATCACGTCCACCAAAACTTCCGCCTTCGGCTTATCCAGATCCTGCAGCAACTTCTCCACCAGAGCGACCTGATCCACCGTTCCCCGCGCCAAAATCGCGTTCTGGCCATTATAGGTAAACAGCCGCCGAATTTCGGTCACACTCCGAATCGCCACCGAAATCTCGTTGAGCTCCTGCACACTCGTAATATTCTGCAGGTAAAAAACTTTGACGACGTTCTCTTCGTAGTCCCGGCGCTTGGTCACGTTGTCATTCGTCATGAAAATCGTGTTCGCACTCAGAGGCTTCCAAAACATCTTCGTCAACGTCGATAAATATTCGAGCGAATCGTCCAGCGTCGTATTCGTCAAGTCCACCGTGAAGTTCTTCGACGGCATCTGCATCTCCGGATCGAACACCACGTTGACCCCGGTGAGTTTGCCCAGCGTCTCGTACAGAACCTTCACGTTCTGATTGTTCATCTTCAACGAAGTCACCTGCCGCGACAGCGGCTTCAACTCCGGCGCCCCCTGAATCTGCCCAATCTTCTGCTCGCTCTCCCGCCGTGCCGCTTGCACCGGCGTCAGTCCCCGCTCCTCCGGCCCCAATTTCACGCCTTTGCGCCGCTCCGCATCCAGCAACGCCTTCGTCCGCTTGATCTCCTGAATCGCCAGCGCGCTCGAAGGGTCCGTCATAAACGCCCGCTCGAACTCCGTCAGCGCCTCTTCCAGCTTCCCTTCCTGACGCAACTTCTGCGCCCGGTCGATCCGCCGCGCTCCCGCCTCAAACCGCATCCGCCGCTGCCCAATCTGATAGGTCGTATCCGTCGGATCTTCCCGAATCGCGTTTTCATACTCTTCAAACGCCTTTTCCCAATCGCCCGAATACTCGGCCTTCTTCGCCGCGGCATAAAACTTGTCGCCCTTCCGCGACCGCGCGTCCGCCGCCGATGGCTGCAATAACGTCAGCGCCAGCAAGCAAGCGATCGTCTGTCCGACTGTTAACCTATTGAATCCAATCATTTTAGTGGTCAGGCATGGTACACTAAGAGTTTCCGCTGACGCGGATGGACCAATGCCTATAAACCCTTGACGTTTCAGGCACTCCCCGCGTTGAGGGCAAAACGTGGCCACCCCGAAATCCGATTCCGGTATCAAAATCATCGCCGACAACCGCCAAGCCGGTTACAACTACTTCCTCCTCGATCGATGGGAAGCTGGTGTCGTGCTCTCAGGCACGGAAGTCAAAGCCGCCCGTGGCGGAAAGGTTCAGCTCAAGGACGCCTTCGCCGAAGTCCGCGACAACGAATGCTGGGTCGTCAACGCCCACATCTCGGAATATTCCCATGGCAACCTGGCAAACCACGTGCCGATGCGGAAGCGAAAACTCCTCCTCCACCGCCGCGAAATCGACAAGCTACGCGGCCAGACTCGCGAAAAAGGCCTCTCCATCATCGTCACCAAAATGTACTTCAAAGGTGGCAAAATCAAGGTCGAAATCGCCCTCGCCAAGGGCAAAAAGCTCCACGATAAACGCGACACCGAGCGCACCCGCGAACAAAACAACGAAGCGCGCTCCGCTATGAAAGAAGCGCAAAGAGGCCGTAATTGAACGTCACATTTCTCTCCACCCCTTCCACCGCCGTCGAAGCCGACGCGCTCCTGCTCCTCCACTTTGAAGCCGATGGCCGCCCCGCCATCGCCTCCTTCGAAGTCGCCGACCAAGCCACCGCCGGCTGGCTCTCCGAACTCGAATCCTCGGGCGAGGCCAAAGGCAAAATCTTCGACCTCCCCGTCCTCCACCGTCCCGCCGGTTTCGCCGCCAAGCGCCTTGTCGCCCTCGGCGCCGGCCCCGCGGCGACGTTCACCCCCGCGGTCCTCCGCAAGATCACCGGCGCCGCCGTACGAGCCCTCAAGACCAAAGGCGTCACCTCCGTCGCCCTCTTCCTCGACCATCCCCACGCCGAAGCCGCCCTCGCCACCGCCGCCGTCGAAGGCGCCGTCCTCGGCAATTTCGAAGTAGATGTCCACAAGTCGAAAAGCAAAGCCTCCGACCTGGCCTCCTTCTCGCTCGTATCCCCCGCCGACCTCGCCGTCGCCGTCGCCCACGGCGAAACCATCGCCAAAGCTCAAAACTTCACCCGCGATCTGGTCAACGAACCAGGCAACCTCCTCCCTCCCCTAGCCCTCGCTGCCCGCGCTCAAAAAATGGCCGCCGAATTCGGCCTCGATTGCGAAATCCTCGATGAAGATCGCATGCGCCAGCTCGGCATGGGTTCGCTCCTTTGTGTGTCCCAAGGCTCAGCCGAGCCCCCGGCCATGATCATCCTCCGCTACGCCCCTCCGACGCCATCCAAAGACCACCTCTGCCTCATCGGCAAAGGCGTCACCTTCGATACCGGCGGCGTCTCCATCAAACCCGCCGAAGGCATGGAGAAGATGAAGTACGACATGGCCGGCGGAGCCGCCGTCCTCGGAGCCATGCAAGCCATCGCCCAGCTCAAGCCCGCCGTCGCCGTCACCGCCATCGTCCCCACCGTCGAAAACATGTGCGGCAGCCGCTCGGTCCGCCCCGGCGACATCGTCACCTCCCTCAGCGGCAAAACCATCGAAGTCCTCAACACCGACGCCGAAGGCCGCCTCATCCTCGTCGACGCCATTGAATACGCCCGCCGCCTCGGAGTCACCCACATGGTCGACGCCGCCACCCTCACCGGTGCCATCGTCGTCGCCCTCGGCCACGTCCACGTCGGAGCCTTCACGAACAACGACGAAATGCTCTGGAAGGTCATGGCCAGCGCAAAAACGCAAGGCGAAAACATGTGGCACATGCCCCTCGACGACGACTACGCCGACTACCTCAAAACTCCTTTCGCCGACCTGCCCAACATCGGCGGCCGCTGGGGCGGAGCCATCACCGCGGCCTACTTCCTGAAAGAATGGACCGGCGGAACCCCTTGGGTCCATCTCGACATCGCCGGCACCGCCTGGCTCGAAGAGACCAAGCCCTTCCTCGCCAAAGGGCCCACCGGCGTCTGCGTCCGCACGTTTATTGACCTTGCTTTGAACTGGCGCTAATCAGCATCGACAAAACAAACGCGTCCCGCCGCGCCTTCACCGCCTCCAACTTACCCTCGGGCCAGGAATGAAAACCCTGGCCCGTTTTCGCGCCCAGCTTCCCTTCCCGCACTAACTCCCGATAATACTCCGGCGCCCGCGGCTCGTTATACAAATCCCCCGCCACGTACTCCGTTATCGCCAACCCCATCGCCAACCCCACCACGTCCTGATGCTCCAGCACCCCGTACGCCGGCAGCCGCAGACCAAACCCCATCCGCGCCGCCAAGTCCACGTCCTCCGCACTCGCAATCCCCGAAGCCACAATATGCGCCGCCTCGCGGACCAGCGCCATCTGCAGCCGATTCCCCAACTGCCCCGGCGTGTCTTTCCTCACTAACACCGGCGTCTTCCCACACAGCTCCAGCAACCCCTTCACCGCCTCCGCCACCGCCAACTCCGTCTCCGCCCCCATCACAATTTCCACCAGCGGCATCAAATGCGGCGGGTTCCAAAAATGCGTCGTCAACACCCGGCCCTTATGCCGACACCGCGCCGCAATCGCCGTAATGCTCAGCCCCGATGTGTTCGACGCCAGCACGCAATCCGACCGCGTCGCTCCGTCCAGCCGTTCAAACAAATCCTGCTTAAACCCCATCTCCTCCGGCGCCGACTCCACCACGATATCGGCCTCGGCAACGCACTCAAACTCCGTCGTCGCGCCAATCGCCACCGGCGTCCGCCCCAACTCATTCGAGCGCAGCAACTCCCACTGCCCCGCCGCCGTCTCCACCCCCCGTGCCCCCGACTCAACACTCCGGCTCAGCAACGTCGTCTCCACCCCGCCCATCGCCAGCGTCAGCGCGATCCCCGGCCCCATCATCCCCGTGCCAATCACGACCGCTTTCATTTCAGCTCAATCACCAACGTCCGAAACGGCTTCGTGCCCAGGTTCGTCAACACTGGCGCGTCTTCGCCCTTGTCATGCCAAATCACGTCACCCGTCTTGCGCTCCCGCACCGTCCGTTCCTTCGTCGCCGAATCGATCCGTTCGTACCGCGGATCATCCAAAAACACGATCACCTGGTCCGTCGGCCGGATATAACGCTCCCGCGCCACCCCCGGCGCGTACGTCACCTCTTTCACCCGAACCCGCGCGTTCTCCAACTTCACCGTCTCCGGCATCGGAGCCCAGGCCATTAACAAATACGTCACAAACGAAGAGACCACCGCCGTCAATATCAGCTTCATGCCGTCACCACCTGAGGAACATATTTCTCGCGCACCAAAAACACATACGACGCAATTCCCAACAGCAACAGGAAGAAGATAAACGCCATCGGCGCCTCATACGTCCCCGTCGTCTGCTTCAACCAACCCGTCAACAGCGGAGCCACGATCCCCGAGAAATTCGAAGCAAAATTCTGCACCCCGGCAATGCGCCCGCTCAACGCCCCACCCGGAATCAACGTCTGCGTCAACGCCCAGTAGTTCGCCGTCGCTAAGCCCAAACCCGCCAACGAAATCACGGCAAAAATCATCGCGATGTTCGTATCGCTGCTCATCGCCCCAATCAACTCCGTCGACGCCACCGCCAACCCACCAATCGTGAACCCCTTCCGCACCTTCACCGCATTCGCTCCGCGAGCAATCATGCGGTCCGCCACCAACCCCGCCAAAATCGCCACCGTCCCCATCCCCGCAAAACTCGCAAACGAGATAATCCCCATCTGCTGCGCCGTCATACCCCGCTGTTCAATCAGATACGCCGGCAGCCACGTCATCGAGAAAAATACGAAATAGTTGTAGCAAAAAGTGCCGACAATCACTCCATAGATGAGCGGCGTTTTGAACACATCTGCAAACGGCAGAGTCGCCCCGGTCACCTTCGCCGCCGCCACCTGCGCCAATGCCTGATCATCGTTCCGCACCATGAAAATCCAAGGAATCAGCCAAACCATACAGCCCATTCCCAAAATCAAAAACATGTTCTGCCAGCCGTAATCTTTGCTCAAAAACGCCGCGGCCGGCATTCCAATCCCCGGGCCATACTTCGTTCCGGCCATGTAAATCCCCACCGCCAAGCCGCGCTGGCTCTCCGGAATATTGAATCGGATCCAGCGCATACTCGCCGGAGTCACAATCGCTTCGCCGATGCCCAAGAGCACCCGCAATCCCACAATCTGCGTGATCGTCGAAGTAAACGCCGTCATCGCACTACAAAGGCTCCACATCACAAAGCTAATCGCGTATGGCCACTTCACCCCGTACCGATCGACAAGATAACCCGCCGGAATCTGCAAAAACGCATAACTCCAAAAAAATGCCGAATTCAGCGCCCCCCGCTGACTATCGGTCAACTGAAACGCCTTCTTGAATTCAGGCAGCGCTAACGCTACTGAAATGTTCGCCCGGTCAACATAGGCGATCACCATTCCTAAACTCAGTAGGCAAACGATGGCCCATCGCTGGGCAGAGGACATGGGATTTTGATTCGGCAAGCACTCCAAATTATCACAATAAAGGACAAAAACCATATCATGGGCATCAACGCACTCCTCCTCACCGCCACCACCGTAGGCACCGCGGTCGCCCTCAAGATCCTCGGCGCCCTCACTATCTGGATCATCGGCCGCTGGGTCATATCCCTCGTCATGGCTTTAACCCGCAAAGGAATGGAAGCCCGCCACGTCGATGCGACGCTCATCACCTACATGCTCGCCAGCATTTCGGTCGCCCTCAACATCGTCCTCGCCATCGCCGTCCTCGGCATCGAAACCACTTCCTTCGCCGCACTCCTCGCCGCCGCCGGCATCGCCATCGGCGCCGCCTGGGCGGGCCTACTTTCTAACTTCGCCGCTGGCATCTTCCCCATCATCCTCCGCCCCTTCAAGGTCGGTGACTTCATCAGCGTCGGCGGCGTCACCGGCACCGTCCGCGCCATTGGCATCTTCGGCACGACCATCGACACCCCCGACAACGTCCACACCATCATCGGCAACAACAAAGTGGTCTCCGACAACATCCAAAACTTCAGCACCAACGCCTACCGCCGCGTCGATCTCACCACCCAACTCAATGGCTCCGTCGACCACACCGAAGCCAGCAACTTACTCAAAGCCAAGCTGGCCAACATCCCAAACGTCATGACCAATCCCGCTCCCGAAGTCGCCATCAGCACCTTCACAATGTCCGGCCCCGTCCTCGTCGTCCGGCCGTTCACCCTCACCGACAACTACTGGCAGGACCACTTCGACGGCAACCGCATCATCCGCGAATCCTTCGCCGCCGCCGGCTTCCCCTGCCCCGAAACCCAGATCGTCGTCACCCAGCGTCCCTAGCCCGGTCAGACGCAAGGAAGGCATCCAAACCGATCTCCTGGATCAAGTACAAATGCGCCTCCAGGCGATCCACGAGGCCTTCCCCTTGCTCCAAAAGGGCCATCAACGCTTCTCCCTGTCCCATCGCCCGATTCACCCCGTTCACGAACTCCCGCGCCGCCGCCAAATCCCTCGTCAACTGCTCCCGCAACCCCTCCCCCGCTGGTAGGCCCCCCGCCATTCGCCCCACCAACGCCTCATACTGAGCCTGCAATTCCGCACCGACCATACCTGAAGTGTACAGCCAACAATGGCAACCCACGTGCGACGGAGTGAGCATCTCATGGCCATCACCGACGACGAAGAAACCCAGCGCTCCGGCCTCGCCGCCATCATCCGCAGTTGGGGCTTTGCCACCGACACCGCCGCCGATGGCCAGGAAGCTCTCGAAAAGCTCCTCGCCGACCCCATCTCCGTCCTCATCACCGATCTCAAAAATGCTCCGCCTGGACGGCTTTGAACTCCACGCCGCCTCCCCCTCGAAGGCATTCAAATCCCCTTCATCGTCTTCACCGCCTTCCGCAACATCGAAGCCCCCTCGCCACCATACACGACCTCGGCGCCTACTGGCTCCTCGGAAAATCCATCCAACCCTCCGTGCTCCGAGTTCTTCTTGACCGCGCCGTCTCTCACGGTCATCTCACCGAAAAAACCCAGCGCCTCCAACGCCAACTCTCTGGCCTCGGCACCCTTGGCGACATAACCGGCTAATCCGCCTCCATGCGTCAAAGATTTTCCTTCATCGAACAGGTCGCCCCCAGCAAAGCCGCCGTTCTCATCACCGGCGAAAGCGGCACGGGTAAGGAACTCGTCTCCCGGTCGATGCACGACATCAGTCCCCTCTCCAGCGGCCCCTTTATCGCCCTCAACTGCGGCGCCATGCCGGAAACGCTCATCGAAAGCGAACTCTTCGGCCACGGAAAAGATTCCTCCACCGGTGCCGTCGAACCCCGCACCGACTGCTTCGAACTCGCCCAAAACGACACCCTCCTCATCGACGAAATAGGGGACATGCCCGCCTCCACCCAAGCCAAACTCCTCCGCGTCCTCGAAGATTCTCGCGTCCGTCGCCTCCACGAACAAAAACATCCCCGAAACCATCCGCCGCCACGCGTTCCGCGAAGATCGCGACTACCGTCTGAACGTGTTCGAAATCACCCTCCCCCCTCCGCGCCCGCCTCGACGACGTCCCCGCTCTCGCCCAAGCCCTCCTCCCCGACCTCAACCGCAAGCGCAGCACCCAAGTGCCCGAAATCTCCCCCGCAGCCATGGCTCTCCTCACCGCCTACCAGTGGTCCGGCAAAGTCCGCGAACTCCGCAACGCCGTCGAACGCGCGGTCATCCTCGCCGCCCATACCCCCATCCTGGCCAACCACCTCCCCGCCTTCCTCGCCCCCAGCCCTGGTGCCCCCCACCTCCAAAATCGTCCTCCCCCTCCGCACCAATCTCGCCAACGCCGAACGCAAAATCCTCATCCAAAACACTCCACTTCGCCAAAGGCAATGAAAGCCGCACCGCCGAAATCCTCGGCATCAGCCTCAAAACACTCTTCAATCGCATCAAGCACATGGACCCCGCCGAAGCGCCACCTCGTATCCCTAACTAACACCGTGGTCTACAGCCACTTCTCGCTCAAAGCCCGCCTTCGCCTCGGTACGATCCGCCTCGTTACCCTCCTCGTCCTCGTCCTCGCCGGGCTCAATCTCCACCGCGCCATCGAACAAACCTTCTTCGGCGTCCAGGAACACGCCCTTTCGAGATCGCCCAAATCCGCGATTTTCTCCTCGACCGCATCGCCGCCGGCGAATTCTCCGCCGACCCCCTCAGCGGCCCCCCCCGAAGTCGCCGCCCTCCAGTCCAAACTCGACATCCTCGACCAGCAACTCCGCGGCGCCCGCCAGGACGTCGTCGCCATGCAAGCTAACATCGAACAACTCTTCGAACGCATGGAGTACGTCGTTCTCCTCTTCGATCGCAGTCCAAAACTGCTCATCGCCGACCGTCCCGCCAAGCGCCTCCTCCAACGGCCCCAGGCCGAACGAATCGGCCGCTCCGTCACCGAACTCTTCCCCGCCTCCACCCCCATCGGCTCCGCCATCGAAACCGCACTCCAATTCAGCAAACCCCTCACCGACTTCCTCGTCACCCACGCTCAACTCCGCTTCCTCCTCAGTCTCAACTCGTCCGATGGCCGCCTCCTCGTCACCCTCCGCGACGCCAAATCCCGCCAACTACTCGCCTCCCATCTCGACCTCTCCGCCCACCTCGCCTCCATCAACCGCATCACTGGCGGCGGCGCCCACGAAAGCCTCCCCTCCACGCCGTCCCCATCCATCACGACCCGCCTCACCCGCGTTGTGAAAGGCGTCCTCGGCTTCACCCGCCCCGTCGAAGTCAGACTCGAATCGCTCGACCTCGTCGCCCCACGCCGCCGCTCCCGGCATCCAAATCATCGCCCGCCACAACACCCCCCAGGCCTATGTCCTCATCGACCGCGACCTGCTCGAACACCCTCAACGCCATCGAAGCCATGCCCTCCGGCAGTACCCTCTTCCTCCGCTTGGTCGCCGCCCATTCCGCTGTTACGGTGGAAATGTCAGCTCAAGGCGACGGCATACGCGACGAGCTCCGCCAGAATATCTTCCAGCTTTACTTCTCGACCAAAGGGGGTGGCAGCGGAATCGGCTTGGCTCCCACGTTTCAGGCCATACAACTCATGGCAGGGTCCATCAACGTTACCAGCCAACCCGGCTTCGGCTCCACCTTCCCTCTCGCCTTCCTTGCCGAAGCGGTAGCCCCTGCATGAGAACTCCTCGCCCTCACCCTCGTCTCCCGCAGCGCGCTCCGCCCCACACGTGCACCTCCCTCGTCCAACGCGTCCGCCGAAGCTCGCGACCGCAGCCCGTAACCTCGCCGAACGCACCGCCCTCTTCGCCACTCGACTCCTCGAAGAACTCGAATAGCAAAAAACTCCCGGAGCAGGGTGACTTTCTCCTCTCCGGCCCAATTCGCCGCATCGCGGCAGCGAGCTAGAAGGACGTGGCTACCGTCGCCGCCTTTGCCTCCGGCAGAGCAGACACCTTCAACTCGACCCGGCGGTTCAGTTGACGACCCGCCCGACTCTTGTTATCCGCCACCGGCTGTTCGCTCCCGATGCCCAGCATCTGGATCCGCCGGAACGCAATGTTGTAGTTCGGCGTCAGGTACTTCACCGCCGTCGTCACCCGACGCCGGCTCAACTCCTGGCCGTACAACGCATTGCCCGCCGGATCGGCAAAACCCTGCACTTCAATCACAAACCGCTTCTGGTCCTTGCTCGACGCCGCAAATGTATCCAACTTCGTCTTCGCGTCAACCGTCAACTCTGCCTTGTAAAGTCCGAACACCACGTTCTCTCCCTTCAACATCTGGCAGTTGTCCAGGTTCTCGTACATCCGGCCGAGCGAGCGCTCATTCACCGATGCTCGGCTCATACCCTGCTCGGCGAGCGAAAACGCACCGGCCGCCCGGCTCCCCGGCGCCTCGGCGCGCGCTCCAGCTTCCCCTGCCAGCGCCCCCGCGTCCTTGGCCAATCCGGTGCCCGCTTTGGCCTCCCGCTCGGCTCCGGCCGCCTACTCTTCGGCCCGGGATACCTGCTTCTCCAGTTGGTCTATGTCGGCCGCGTTTTGCTTAGTGGCGGTCGCCACTTGTCCCACGCGGCCGTCCACTAGAGCAACCGATGCGCGGACAAATCGTTTCGTAGCGCAGCCCGTGCTGGCCATCACGAAGGTGGCCGAAGCAAGAACCAGGGTGCTTTTTTGGGTGAAAGTCATTTGGATAACTGCTCTAATACCCTACGACATTGCACGAGTCCTGCCAAACCCAAAACCCCTTGTTTTCAATAGTCAGCCAGCTGGCCGCCGCAAAAATTGCAATAACCCCTACGCGATGGCCCTAGACACCCGTACCGGATCTAGACACTTCGCCGTCTCTTTACCCATGTATCGCTCGAGCAACGCCCGGTCGCTCCGCCGCAAGTCCACCAAAATCATCCCGTCCAGCGCGTTCGCAAACTGCGGATCCACGCTGAACTCGAGCAACTTCGCCCCTAACTTGCAGTAGTGCCGCAGCAGCACCGGCAATCCCTTCCCGTCCGGCTCGATATCCGCAATCGGGGCCCCTAACTCCTCTGGGTTCCGCGCCAACTGCGCCAGCGAATCAATCTCCCATTCGAGCAGTAGCTTAGTAAACGGCCGCCGCGGCTTCACAAGCCGCGCTAGCGTCGGGTCCTGCTGCCGCGTCTGGAAATAGCGCACAATCAGCCGCCGCGACACTTCGCAATAGTCGTTGCTGATGCTCACCGCCCCAAACAAAACCGGTGCCTCCGGCCGCCGCGCCACATACTTCGCAATCCCCTTCCACAACAAAAGCAGCGGCGCATACTGCTTCTGATACTCAATCCGCACAAAACTCCGCCCCAACTCCACCGCCGGCCCAATCCGATCCAGAAACCGCCGATCAAAATGAAACAAGGTCCGCGAGTATAAGTCCTCCATCGCCACATCCGCCGTATGCACCAACCGGTAGCCGCCCACCACTTCCTGCTTCTCCCGGTTCCAAATAAACAGCTGCTTATACAGCGCGTCGTACCGATCCAAATCAAGCGCCTTCCCCGAACCCTCGCCGACCGCCCGGAAAGTCACCTCGCGCAGCCGACCGATCTCCCGCAGAATCTTCGGAATCTGCCCCGCCCCCGCAAACCAAACCTCCAACTCCTTCGCCCCATCCAGTTGTTGCCCCGCCGGCAACGCCGCCATCTCGCGCGCTAACTCTTCCCCGCTGACTGCCGCTGCCATCGCCGACTGCTCTGCCGCTCGCGGCAAAACCTGCACCCGTCCCCGCTGCGCCAAAAAATACGTCCGCGTCCGCAGATAGTCCGCCGCCGCCCGGTCATCCCCAAAATTATCCAGCGTCGCCGCCGGTACCGGTCGACCGATCCGTAACTCCACCGGATGCCCCCGCTTGTTCAAAAATTCAGCCGGTAGCGCCGCCGTCCGCAGCTTCGCATGTACCAACCCGAGTAAGTGAAAATTAACAGAGTTACTTCCCGAGAAGTAAAGCGGAATCGTCACCGCCCCGCACTTACGCGCCAGCCACGCCGCCGAAGGAATCCACGCCGGGTCCACAATCCCCCGCCGCCGGAAGTCGATCGTCGAAACTTCCCCCGCCGGGAACATCACAAGCAACCCGCCGTTCTTCAGCCAAGCCAAACACTCCCGCAGCCCCTGCGAATTAAACCGCGCCGCCTGGCTCCGATCCGCAATCGGATCCACCCAAATGCAAATGTTATTCAGTTCCGTAATTTCCGCCAGTAACTTATTCGTGACAATCTTGACATCGGAACGCAACGGCATCAAAATTTGCGTCAAAATCAGTCCCTCGAGCATGCCATACGGATGATTGCAGACGATCACCGCCGGCCCAGTCTTCGGCACTCGTTCCAGATCCGGCAGGTGGCACTGCACCGTCACCCCAAGTTCGTCCAACATCCGCCGTGTCAACGCGCGCTCGTCCCCGCCCCGTAGCTTCGTATAGAAATTCCGCAGTGCATTCACTTGAAAGGGGTCCATGTTGCATCGAGGTTACCCGCCCTCCGTTTCATCCCAGTGAAGAGTTCGTTACTAAGCCAACAACTCGCTGTCCGCTGCTACAATTAAGGCTCATGTCCGCTCCCGCGCCCCTCAAAACCACCCCTCTCAACGCCATCCACCGCCAATCCGGTGCCAAAATGGTCGACTTCGGCGGCTGGGACATGCCCGTCCAATACTCCGGCATACTCGACGAACACCAGACCGTCCGAACCGCCGTCGGCCTCTTCGACGTCTCCCATATGGGCGAAATCGAAGTCCGCGGCCCCCAGGCCCTCGACCTCGTCCAATGGATCTCTTCAAACGACGCCAGCAAGCTCAAAATCGGCCAGGCCCACTACTCCGGCCTCCTTTACGACCACGGCGGCTTCGTCGACGACATCCTCGTCCATAAGGTAGCCGACGACCACTACTTCCTCTGCGTCAACGCCTCCAACCAAGACGGCGACTACGCCCACATCGTCAGCCAAAACAAGTTCGAAGCCGAAGTCGAAAACGCGGGCCCCCGCTACGCCCAACTCGCCGTCCAGGGCCCCCTCGGCCCCGCCACCCTCCAGCAACTCACCGCCACCGACCTTGCTCCCATCAAGTACTATCACTTCGTCGATGGCGAAGTCGCGGGCGTCCCCGCCCGTGTCGCCCGCACCGGCTACACCGGCGAAGACGGCTTCGAAATCTACGTCGCCCCCGCCGAAGCCCCGGGCCTCTGGAACAAGCTGGTCGCCCTCGGCGCCAAACCCGCCGGCCTCGGTGCCCGCAACACCCTCCGCCTGGAATCCGCCATGGCCCTCTACGGCCACGAAATCGACGCGACCATCACCCCTCTCGAAGCCGGCCTCTCCTGGATCGTTAAGTTCGACAAAGGCGACTTCTGCGGTCGCGCCAAACTCGCCGAACAGAAAGCCGCCGGCATCACCCGCAAACTCTGCGGCTTTGAAATGACCGAACGCGGCATCGGCCGCGATGGTTACGAAGTCGCGATCAACGGAGCCAAATCCGGTTGGGTAACCAGCGGCGGCCCCTCCCCCACCACCGGCAAGAACATCGGCCTCTGCTACCTTCCTGTCGCGCAGGCTACCCCTGGACAGGCGATTCAAGTTATCATTCGCAATCAGGCCGTCGCGGCCGTTGTAGTCCCTACACCCTTCTATAAGCGAGCGAAATAGCCCATGTATCCAGACAATTACCGCTACACCAAAGAGCACGAATGGGTTCTATCCGAAGGTGAAACCGGCACCATCGGCATCACCGACCACGCCCAATCCGAACTCGGCGACATCGTCTTCGTCGATCTCCCCAAAGTTGGAGCGACCATCGAGCAAGGCAAAACCTTCGGCTCCGTCGAAAGCGTCAAAGCCGTCTCGGACCTTTACGCCCCCGTCTCGGGCGAAGTCATTGAGGTCAACCCCGGCCTCAACGACAAGCCCGAGAGCTTGAACTCCGACCCCCACGGCGCCGCTTGGCTCATCAAGGTCAAGATCACCCAACCCGCCGAACTCGATGGTCTTCTCTCGGCCGCCGATTATCAGGCCTATCTCGGCTAGCCCGTCCATGCGGCACGCGCTGCTCGTCATCGCCATCGTTCTATCCCTGCGCGTGCCGTATCTCCATCACCCCATCCAGGGCGATGACGCCTACTACCTCCTCAGCGCCCAACACGCGCAGATTGAACCCATTCACCCCCTCCACGTCCGCTTCGCCTTCGAAGGGCAAATGGTCTCCATGCAGGGCCACACCCACGGCCCCTTCAATGCCTGGTACCTCGGTGCCCTCCTCGCCCTCGTCGGCGACGTCAAAGAACTCCCCTTCCACGCCGCCTACATCCCCTTCTCGCTCATCGCGGCGCTTTCGGCTCTCATCCTCGCCCGCCGCTTCACCCCCCATCCCCTCGCCGCCACCTTCCTCTTCCTCGCCACCCCCGCCTTCGTCATCAACGGCAACAGCCTAGAAACCGACGTCCCCTTTCTCGCCTGGTTCCTCCTCTCCATCGCCCTTTACACTGGCCGCCGCCCTTACCTCGCCGTGGTCCCGTTAGCCCTCGCCGCCCTTACCTCCTATCAAGCCGTCGTCCTCATCCCGATCCTCTTCCTGTACAGCCGTCAAGCCTGGCCCGTTCTCCTCACCCCCGCCCTGTCGATCCTCGCCTTCCAACTCCTCGAACGCTCCTCCACCGGCACCCTCCCAGCCCAAGTCCTCACCGGCTACTTCTCCCAATACGGCCTCCAAACCCTTCTCAATAAACTCCGCAACGCCGCAGCGCTAACCACCCATCTCGGCTGGCTCATCTTCCCCCTCGCGACGTTGCCCGTCCACTGGCGCTGGGCCGCCCCCTTCGCCCTAGCCGCCGCCTTCTACGATCCCAGCCCCCTCTTCTGGCTGCCCTTCGGAATCGGCGCGAGCCTCCTCATCGCCCTAGCCCCCCGCGTGAAGTCGGAATGGCTCGTCCAATGGACCGCCGTCTTCTTCGCCGCCGCCCTCGCCGTCTTCTTCGCCGGTTCCAACCGCTACCTCCTCCCCATCGCCCTCCCCATCGCCATCCTAACCAGCCACTACCGCTTCGCCCGCCCCGCCATCGTCCTCCAGTTCCTCCTCTCCATGGCGCTCGCCTTCTCCAACTACCAGCACTGGCAGGCCTATCGCGACTTCGTCACCGCTCCAGACGGCCGCCTCTGGGTCAACGCCGAATGGGGCCTCCGCTACTACGCCGAGGCCCTCGGCGGCGTTCCCCTCCTCCAAGGCCAATCCGTCCAGCCCGGCGACTCTGTCCTCTCCAGCGCCCTCAAACCCTCCGTCCGCTTTAACACCGGCGGCGGCCGCCTCGCTCTCATCCGCGAAGCCGAAGTCCGCCCCAGCCTCCCCCTCTGCCTCATCTGCCTCGGCGGCAAAAGCGCCTACTCCACCGCACAAGGCGGCTTCCGCGCCTTCGACATCCCATCCGGACCCATCGACCGCATCTCCCTCTCCGGCGTCATCGCCCAGCGCCCCACCCGTAGCTTGCTCACGATGGCCGACCCCGACGCCTCCACCCAAATCGTCTCCGGCATCTACGAACTCGAAGGCAACCAATGGCGTTGGATGGCCGAGCGCGGCACCGTCCTCCTCCAGCGCAAACCCGGCCCCCTCACCGCCAAAATATTCCTCCCGCCCCAAGCCCCCGGCCGCGTCGTCACCCTCTTGGCCGACGGCCAAATCGTCCTCACCCAAACCCTCCCCGGCCCCGGCTCCTACGACCTCAAAACCAAGGACCTCCCCCCTGGCGACGGCGACCTCACCGTCACCCTCTCCATCGACCAACCCTTCCAGGTCCCCAACGACGCCCGCCGCCTCGGCCTTATTCTCTCTTCGCTGGGAGTGCCCTAGTCCGTTCGATCTGGTCGACATGCCGGTCCATATGGAAACGCAAAATCACGATCCGCTGCCGCCCGTCCATCGGCCCACAAAGGAAGTGCGGAAAAACCACCGTCTCTAAATCGAGCCTCTCCAACTCATCTCCCAACGCCGCCAGCAGAGGCTCGCAAGACCACAGCGACGCCACCCAAAAATCCAGCGGCCCCCAAACTGCGGCACCGCCATCGGCGGAGCCAACTCCCGCGGCTTCCAGGTCCCCTCGATGATCGCCTCAATTGAAAGGCCCTTGTTCGGAACCTCCCCGGAACCTCCCCCGGCCCCTCCCCCGCCTGACCGCCTCCACCGCCCGCCACATCCGGTTGATGCCCGAATACTCCGCCAACACCAGATGCTCCACGTTTTCGCCGATTGACCAAGTCTCCGCGTCGGGCTTCCACTCCCCCTCCGCCCCCGTCAAGCCCGTCACCGCGGCAACCACCCGCACCCGCGCCGCCCCCACATCCGCAATCAGTTCCCAAACGTCGTTTGACCTCCCTATACTCTACGCACTCTCCAGATACGATAGAATCCCCTCGATGACTAGACGCTCACTCCTCGCCGCTCTCCCCTTCGTCTCCCTCGCCCAGGCCGCCTCCGCCCGCCACAAAATCACCAACCTCCAGACCATGGTGATCCAGGGCGACCGCACCTACGTCCTCGTCAAAATCACCTCCGACAACGGCACCTACGGCATCGCCGAAGCCTACGGCTCCCCCGGTGTCGCCGTCAAGGAGCAGATCCTCTCCCTCCGCCCCTGGCTCATCGGCAAGGACCCCCTCGAAATCGACAAGCTCTATACCCTCCTCGGCGTCAACCAAGGCAGTCTCTCCGGCGGCCGCACCGACGGCTCCGCCCACAACCTTATGCGCGCCGCCTCCGGCATCGAAATGGCCCTCTGGGACCTCGCCGGCAAACTCCTCAACGTCCCCTCATCCACCCTGCTCGGCGGCCGTTTCTCTAATAAAACCCGCGTTTACAACCACGCCGCCCCCAAGGACCAACTCGACAAAGCCTCCTGCCGCGAATGGGCCGCCCAGGTCAAAGCCGACCCCGCCGGCTTCACTTGCCACAAGTTCGTCTTCGCCCACGACAAACACTCGAACCGAACCCTTTCCACCAAGGATCTGGTCAACCTCCAAAAGGGTTACGAAAACTGCCGCGAAGCCGTCGGCTGGGACCACGACATCATGGTCCATTGCCATTGGGAATACGACGTCCGCACCGCCATCCAGATCGCCAAAGCCGTCGAAGGCATCAAGCCCGTCTGGCTCGAAGACCCCCTCATCGTCGACTACTCTGACTCCTGGAAACGCCTCTGCGCCAGCTCCGAAGTCCCCATCTGCATGGGCGAAAATCTCGCCCGCCGCGAAGGATTCCTCCCCTTCATCCTCAATCAAGGCGCTGACATCCTCCACCCCGATCTCCGCAACTCCGGCGGCTTCCTCGAAACCAAGCGCATCGCCGATCTAGCCGCTCCCTTCGGCATCCCCATGGGCACCCACAACACCGGCAGCCAGGTCAACACCTACGCCAACGCCCAATGGGCTACCAGCATCCGCGACTTCATCGCCATGGAAACAGTCACCGGCAAGGGCGGTTGGATGGACAAGCTGATCCTCCTCGACGGCCCCTACATCAAGGACGGTCACATCGCCGCCACCGACAAACCCGGCCTCGGGTACGACATCAACCCCGACACCGCCAAAGCCCACCTCGCCGCCGGCGAAGTCTGGTGGGGCTAGCCCCGGCGCGCTGTGAAATAATGCGAGCATGAATCGACGCGAATTAGGGAAATTGGCCTTGGCCGCGCTGCCAGCCACCAGCTTGTTCAGCAAGCCCAACTCAAAGTTTTCGGGCGTACAAATCGGAGCGATCACCTACTGCTTCCGGTCTCTCCCCAGCACCGCCCCCGATCTGCTCAAGTACTGCACCGAACTCGGCATCAGCTCCATCGAGCTGATGGGTGACGCCGCCGAAAGCTTCGCCGGAGCACCCGAGGCCCGCGGCCCAGCCTTTGGCGGAGGCGGCGGTCGCCAGATGACCCCGGAACGCCAAGCCGCCATGAAAAAACTCGCCGACGAACGCAAGCAGTGGCGCCTCTCGGTCTCGATGGATAAGTACAAGGCACTGCGCAAAATGTACAACGACGCCGGGGTAAACATCCCCATCGTCAAGTTAGGCCTCACGACGGGAATGACGGACGAAGAGTATGACTACGTCTTCGGAGTCGCCAAAGCACTCGGAGCGCAATCGGTCACCATGGAGCTACCGACCGACGCCAAACTCACCCAGCGCATCGGCGACTTCGCCGCCAAACACAAGATCTACGCCGGCTACCACAATCATCTGCAGGTAGACGAAAGGAGCTGGGAGACCGCCCTCGGCCAATCCAAATACAACAGCATCAACTTGGACGTCGGCCACTTCACCGCCGCCATCAGTAAGTCACCCGTACCGTTCATCAAAGCCAACGCCTCGCGGATCTCCAGCTTCCATCTGAAAGACCGGAAGTTCAAAACCGAAGGGGCCGACAACCTCGAATGGGGCAAAGGCAGCACCCCCATAAAAGAAGTCCTGCAACTCATGAAGACCGAAAAGTACAAGTGGCCCGCCAATATCGAACTGGAATACGCGATCGGCGAAGGGACCACCGTCATGGCCGAAATGAAGAAGTGCCTCTCCTACTGCCAAACGGCCCTGGCCTAAAAGGTCATCAACTCCTAACTCACTCCTCCTGAATCTCCCAGCCGAGTAACTTAGGCTGGGAGCCATGCACATCCTCATCATTAACTTTCAATTGGGCAAGTTTTCCGAGGCCGACTAACCCCACGCCTGCGAAGCCAAGACTTGGCTGGCCGATACGGCAACCAACACCTACAGAGGCGTCTACGCCTGGAAAAATCGCCAAGCCCTCGCCGACTTCCAGCAATCGGCTCTCTTTGCCAGCGCAGCCAGTCACCCAAACCTGACTAACATCACCGTCCGCGATTTCGCGGTCCTCGAATCGCCAACCCGCGCCACCCGAGGTTGGATAGAGTAGTTTCCTGCATGACCCGTTCCATCCGAGACATTCTTGCCTAACGGGCGCTCCATAACTTCGTCCGCCGCCGTACGGAACTCGACCGACTCGACAGCGTTTTCGATCCAGGCGGGTCGCTTGACCACCGTGCGCGGAGTCGGAGCTATCGATTGCATGGTACCGTTCTATAATGGAAGTTGGAAAGAAGTTTCTCGAAGAAAACGCCCTGAAAGAAGGGATCATCAAGACCCCCTCGGGTTTGCAATACGAAGTCTTGCAGGAAGGTACCGGCCCCAAGCCCGGGCCCACCAGCACCGTCGAGGTCCACTACGAAGGTCGACTGATCAACGGCAAAGTTTTCGACTCCAGCTACCAGCGCAAAGAAACGATCTCCTTCCCCCTGAATCGCGTCATCGCCGGCTGGACCGAAGGCCTTCAACTGATGACTACCGGCTCCAAGTACCGGCTCTACATCCCCTCCGAACTTGGCTACGGTGCCCGCGGGGCGGGTGGCGATATCCCGCCCCACTCGGCCCTCATCTTCGACGTTGAACTGATCTCCATTCGTTAATCACGTATCCTATTCGCATGCTAATGCGACTTCTCCTGCTCCTGACGGCGACAGTTCTCTCCGCCGCCGACTGGCCTATGTTCCGCGGCGTCAACGGTTCGGGCGTCGCCGCCGTCACCAAGGCGCCCACCGAGTTTGGACCCACGAGGAACGTCGTATGGAAGACGGCCCTGCCCTTCGGCCACTCCTCGCCCGTCATCACCGGCGACCTCATCTTCCTCACCGGAGCCGAGGGAGGCGAACGGGTCGACGCCGGGCGCGGCGACAAGGTCGTCGACCAAGGCGGAAAGCTCTTCACCCTCTGCTTGGATCGCAAAACCGGCAACATCCTCTGGCGGCGCCAGGCTCCCCGGCCCCGCATCGAACGGTACCAGAAGGTGAACTCCCCGGCCTCGCCGAGCGCAGCCACGGACGGAACCAACGTCTTCGTCTTCTTCGCCGACTACGGCATCATCTCCTACACCAAAGACGGCGACGAGCGATGGAGCACCCCGGTCGGGCCCTTCAACAACGTCAACGGACATGGCTCCTCGCCGATCGTCTTCGGCGACCTCGTCATTCTCGTCTGCGACCAGGATTCCGGCTCGTTCCTCCTCGCCCTCGACAAGAAAACCGGACGCGAGCGCTGGCGCGTCGATCGTTCCGAAGTAACGCGCAGCTATGTTACTCCAGTGATCTTCACCCCGAAAAACGGGCCCGCCGAGTTAATCGTACCCGGGGCCTACCAAGTGACGTCCTACAACGCCGTCACCGGCGAAAAGCTATGGTGGGTCCGCGGCTTCTCCTGGCAGCCGAAATCAGTAGCCGTCATCGATGGCGATACGATTTTCGTCCACGGCTACGAAGGCGGCGGCGAAGCGGAAACGCCAACCGAGACCCCCACTTGGGCCGAGGCGCTAGTCCTGTACGATGCCAACAAAGACGGCAAAATCATCCAGGACGAGATCGACCCCAAACTGCAAAAAAGCTTCTATCTGCTCGACTTGGACAGCAAGGGCCACCTGAACACACGCGATTGGGAGTTCTACCGGGCTCGCCGCTCGGCCCGCAATTCACTGCTCGCAATTCAACCCAACGGGCGCGGCGACATCTCCCAAACGGCGGTCCGCTGGCGGATGCAGAAGTTTCTCCCGAACGTGCCGTCACCGTTGATCTATCAGGGAGTGTTGTATCTCGTCAAAGACGGCGGCATATTCACCTCGCTCGACCCGAAGACGGGCACGATTCTAAAGCAGGGCCGCTTGACCGGAGCGCTCGATACATACTACAGTTCACCGGTGGCCGCCGCCGGAAAGCTGTACTTATTCAGCCAGAATGGCACCGCGACCGTGTTGCGGGCCGGTGCGCAGTGGGAAACGATTACCACTGTTGAGATGGACGAGCCCATCTTCGCGACGCCGGCGTTCGTCGATAACAAAATGTATCTCCGAACGCGCGGCGCGCTTTACTGCTTTGCGGGCGGTTAGTTAGTTTAGAAGTAGTACTTCAAACCAAACTGAATGTTGCGAGGACCAACACCGCTCCGTAGCCCGGTGATCTGTCCAAAGTTGACTGCCCCAAAGGATGCAGCCGGATCACCAAACATCGGAGTGTTGGTGAAGTTGGTCGCTTCGATACGGAACTCGAGGCGATGCCCTTCCTTCACCGTGATGCTCTTCAACAACGCTGCGTCCAGGGTTTTGATCCCCGGTGCGCGGTAGTTCAAGTTGCGAGGTGCCGAACCCGGAACGTCAGCCAACGGCTGCGAGAACGCCGCCGGGTTGAAGTACCGATCGATCCGGTCCTGCACCCGACCAGTCGTGCTCGGGTCGCCGATCAGGTTCGGACGTTGCGTGCCGTCCCAAATGGTGCCACCGGATTGCAGTACCTGCAACGGGTTGCCACCTTGCATCAGCAAAATACCGCTAATGTCCCAGCCGCCGACAACCCAATTGGCAACGCGATTCATGCCGGAGCCAAAAGCGCGGCCCTTGCCGAACGGAAGCTCGTAGGAGCCGGTCATGACGAAGCGATGGGCGACATCGTGCGAGGACAGCGACTTTTCGCCGCGCAGATCCCAGATGTTCTGGAGCGACGTCGAGCCGCCGAGCCAGGAGACATTTCCAGAGCTGTGCGAAACGTCATCGAGCATCTTGGACCAAGTGTAGTGCGTCAGCAGAGTGAGCCCCTGGCTGAAACGTTTCTCCACTTTGAGCTGGAGGGCGTGGTAGCTGGAACTGCCCCGGGCCGGTTCTGCTTGGCCAACGCTGGTGCCGTCAAAATGCGGCATCGGGCGCAGGGTGCGAACCCGGGTGACCGTGGGTTGGCTGAGGGCGGAACGGGGATCGGTGATCTGCCCGAAGAACGGGTTAGGCACCAGCGCGTTGAGCGCCGTACGACCCAGGCCCCAGTACTGCGGCGAGAGCGGCGATAAGGTCGTGATCGGCATGAAGAGGTGTGTGCCACGACTACCGGTGTAGTTCATTTCCAGCACGGTCTGCTTGGGTAGTTCGCGCTGAATCGACAGGTTCCACGAATGGTATTCGGGATTCCGGTTGTTGTCGCGAACAATGGTGCCGGTGCCGAACCCAATCAAAGTGTTGTCGCCTTGGCTGCGGCCCGGAGGAAGCTGGACGCCATTCGGGAACGGGTTGTTCAACTGCGAGTTGAGTGTGGCGTTCGAATCGAGCGACCAGATCGACGGCGAGTTGATCGTGAACCCGGTGCCCGGTCGACCAAACACGGTCGCTCGGGAAAGGGTGTAGAACAGGCCATAGCCGGAGCGGATGGCGGTCTTCGGATTGAGGGCGTAGGCAAACCCGATCCGAGGTTGCCAGTTGTTGCGGTCCGCGTCGAACGGCGACCGGTTCTTTTCGTCGACGAACTTGACAACGCCACGGGTATCGAGGCCGGGAGCTTTGATGGAGGACTGCTGATTCAGATCCCAATAGCTGTAACGGTCTTGCATTTCCCAGCGCGGGACGTCAAAGTCGTAGCGCACGCCGATGTTGACGGTGAGCTTGTTTGTCAGCTTCCAATCGTCCTGGAAGTAGAAACCCCAATAGGCGGATCGGGAGAACGCCTTCGGTTCGATTTGGTATTCGCTGCCGGTGGTCCAACCGAGGAGCATGGCGGCGAGGCCATTACCCTGATTGCCGGGGCAGGTGAAGCGGTCCGCGCAGGTCACACCGCGACCGAAGTTAAACCGGCCGGAGGGGTTGCCGGGTTGGAGGTAGTCGAGGCGGTTGTAGCGGCGTTCGCCGCCGGCCTTGATATTGTGGCCGCCAATCGTCTTGGACACAAAGCCGGACCAGTGGTGAACCGCTTCCTGACGGTCCATGATCCAGTAGCCTTCGGTGCCGAACTCGCGAAAGCCTTCTGGAGCGAAGCGAGGGAATACGAGGTTGGTGGCGTTGTCCTTTACGTTCGAAGCGAAACCCAGAGTTGTAGGGTCGAACTTATCGAAGAAGGGATTGCGCCCGAAGTTCGAGTAGGTGTAACCGTAGCGGAACACGAACAAGGTGGTGGCATTGGCGACATGGGTGAAATCGCCGACCATGGATTGCGTGCGGGTAAAGTTCGGGCCGCCGGTGAAATAAGCAGGGTTGCCCTCGCCGAACAAATTCGGGTTCGTGCCATCCCCCATCGCTTTGCTCCAACGCCCGCTGAGGCGGTTGGACTGGTTGAAGTTGTGGTCGCCCTTAAGGGTGATCTGGTGGCCGGTGCTTGGATTGACGCCTTGGTTGAACCAGTTGTTGGCGTTGGTGAACGCCGCGCCAGCCTGGTTCGGCTTCGGCAGGAAGGAGAGCGCTTTCACGGCCAACGGGTTCATGCGGGAAGCCGGGATAATGTTGCCGGCGAGAGGTTGGCGCTGGAGATTGCCAGCCGCGTTAGTGAAGGTGTTGTAGGGATCGAAGACCTGCATCAACTGCCCAGCAGCGTTGAAGGTCTTCGAGAAGTCTCCCGCCAACTGTTCGGTGGTCGGCAGGCTGCCCTGTTGACTCGTGGGGCTCTCCTGCTTGGTGTATTCGTACGCCCCGAAGAAGAAGGTCCGATTCTTGATCACCGGTCCGCCGATCACGCCGCCATACTGGTCACGGTGAAAGGACGGAATCGCCCGACCGGCGCGGTTGGCGAACCAGTCGTTGGCATTCAGCGCGGCATCGCGCATGAAGTAGTAGCCGGTGCCGTGCAGGCTGTTGGTGCCGGACCGGGTTACCATGTTGACGACCGCTCCGCCGGTTTGGCCATATTCGGCCGAGAAGAAGTTCGTCTGCATCTTGAACTCCTGCACGACGTCGACCGAGGGCGAGAACTTCAGGTCAGTGACGCCGGAGTTCTGCTCTACCGTCGCGACCGTGGCACCGTCGACGAGAACGTCGGAGGTCGAGTTCCGCGAACCGTTGGCGCTGAAGTTCGTATTGTTGTCGCCCCGGCGACCGCCGGAACCGACGACACCCGGAGTGAGATAAGCAAGGCTCATTGAGTTCCTCGCTAGGTTCGGAAGTTGCAGAATGTACTTGTTGTCGATCACCTGCCCGAGGTTCGAGATGGTCGTATTGACGAGCGCCGCCGAGCCGCCCACTTCGACGGTGGTGGTCACATCGCCCACCTGTAACTGCGCGTTGAGAGAGCGCTGTTCCTGCACTGCGATGCTGAAGGCGCTACTAGAATACTTTTTGAAGCCGGCGGCTTCGACGGAAAGGGAATAGTTTCCCGGGGGTAGGGCGGTTACGACGAACCGGCCCGAACCGTCCGCGACCGAGCGAAACGAAGTTCCGCGGTCACGGTCGGTGACAACGACTTTGGCCGCGCCGACAACCGCGCCGGAATCATCCGTGATAATGCCGTTCACACTACCCGTGAACGACTGAGAAAAAAGAGTGGACGCGAGCCAAACGGCAAATAGCGCCAAACGAGCAACTTTGCTAGTTTTCAAGACAGAAACCTCCCACTAAACCATTTTTTGTTCTATTTGAAACTCTAATGGTCTTAAAATCATACTGCAATACGCCTGACATTTGGCGCTGTATTTTGAGCTTGTCCCCAGCGACGCACCAGTAGGCAAGGCTTCATGTTTCATGTTTCGACGAGCATGGCTGCAGGTCGTTGCGTCGATCCCTTTTGGGCTGCGGTCCGCGTGGGCGGCGACGGCGTTTGGAAGCGCCGCGGAAGCGGTCGCCAAGATCGCCCGGACTTCGACGCCCGGGTGGCCGGATACCGGCCCGGTGCCGACATGGAATACGGCTACGGCCGAACCCGAATGAGTACAAAGTCGGCGTCTCCGCTGCGGACCTGTCAGACCCAGCGAGCGGCCATGGGCGCAACGGTCGCCAGCCTGCCAGTTGCGGAACGCCGGGAGCGGTTAGCTGCTTCGATGACGGCCGCCCGTGTCACCCGCCCTGCCGTTGGCCCCCAGCGGCCAGCACATCGCCAGAAACCTGATGGCTTTCTGGTCTCGCTCCGCCGAAACCAACGACGTTTACCTTGAACGAGCGATTTGTTGGCATGACTGCCGCGGTTTCTCGACCGCCGACCAACAGTCGAAGGCCCTCCGATGAAGACCCTCGAAGCGGATATCTACATCGTTGGCGGCGGCATCTCTGCCGCCATGCTCTCATTGAAACTCACGGAGTTGCGGCCCGGGTTCAACATCCGAATCGTCGAAGCCGGGAAGACGTGCTTCAACTTCAAAAAGCGCGGCGAACATCGCCAACGCAAAATCGACTAAGACGAAAACCCATGGTCGGGCGATGCCCCTGGGCGGCTCGGCTCTGCACTGGGGAGGAGTTTGCAACCGGTTCTCGCAGGAAGACCTGCGGCTCCGCTCGCTCTATGGCCTCGCGGCGGATTGGCCGCTGGAATGGCGGAGCTTGAACGCTACTACTGCGAGGCCGAGCGGAAACTGGGCGTCTTCGACGAGCCCGGGCCTTCCGCCGAAGACGCCCGCACTGAGTCCTATCCCAATCGTCCCCTCGCCGCTCACCTACAACTTGGCCCGCTTGAAAGAGGCGCCGAGCGCTCCGGCATTCCGTTCTGGAATACCCCCGTCCCCCAGAACACCGTGCCCTACGACGGGCGCGCCGCCTGCGTCCGCGGCAACACCTGCGCCATCTGCCCCAACGGGGCGCGTTACTCGCCCGATTTTACGTTCCTAAAACTGCTCGACGAAAAAGCCATTTCCATCCATCCTGGAACCCTGGCCCCCAAGCGGATTATGGCCGAAAGACGACCGCGGATCGTCGCGGCCGATGCCGTAGAGCAGGATGAGCCGGTTACGTTTCGAACACCCGTATTCGTCCTCGCCTCGGGCCACACCTGCCCGCCTCATCGGTTGCTGCTCTCGGCCAAATCCCGATTCCCCAACGGTCTAGCCAATTCGACCGGCAAAGTCGGCCGCCACATGACTGGCCACTGCTGTGTCACCGCCCAAATGGAGGTGCCATTCGATAGCTACCGGGGCATATTCGATACCCATGCCCTGCTCTCTCGCCATTACTTTCGTTCGAAGCCCGGTGAGCCTTACGTCCGTCACGCTCTCCGCATCTGGGAGAGCACCACGGGCCGCGAGCCAAGGCTGAAGAATGGAGACAATCAGATTCTCTTCGGCGATGACCTACTGAACGACGGGCGCAGCCGAGCTACGCCGCGCGGCTATTACGATACCCATCCGGATCGGGATCGCCGCCTAACCCTGAACCCCGCCACGAAGAGCCAATACGGCCACCCGCTGCCGAAGATCGAACCCACTCTCGACGCCGCCGCGCGACGGAGCGCTTGAGTGCCACCCGAATGCACATCGTCAACATCTTCGAGAAACTAGTGTCTCATCTCATAACTTAACGATTGTGTTCCGCAACTGACTTCCCTCAACCTCCCGCTTCCGCCAGCAGAACGGCTTAGGATGCTCATGGGTAGGAGCGAGAAACGCTTGAAGGGCCACGCGGAGGCGGCGTTGCCTTGCTCTTCTGCGAATTCCCTCTACCGTGAACGGATTAGGCTACCGGGCTGAACAATCGCAAGGATTCCCGGTATGAATCTATGGAATTTAAGCGACGGGATTCACAAGCGAAGCGCTGAAGGAAATCCGGGGCCGCCCCGTCGAACCAAGCGAAGAAGCCCGATATCAAGAGCAGATGGCGCGGCACCACGATCTTGGCGCACTGGCCCAAATTGGTGAGACCGCATGGTGTGTCGCAACTTGGCGCGAGCAGTGAATAGCAGAGCTGAACCGCTCGGCGGCGGCGCTGAAATGCGGCGTCGGGGATCGTTCGATAGGCTGGAGCCTTCGCTCGCAGCATGGCCGACTGAACCTGATCGCCAACAACAGCCGCTTCCTCATCCTGCCCGGCTGGAACCAGCCGAATATCTGCTCGCACTGCTGGAAACACTGGATGGAACTGGGACGAACCCAAGGATATCGACGCACCAAGGACGGCTACAGCGCGCAAGCCGACGGCCCCAAGCGGGTCTTCGTGCACCCCTTATGCCGCGATGCGCGCACACAACTAACCCACGCCGATCGAGATCGTTTGCAACTGACAGGAGACTCCAAGTTCATGCTCAATGCCGAACAGATACGCCAACTCTCGCAGTGCTTCAGGAAGATTCCCTATCCGCGCCGCACCCAGGGGGGCGGCCACCCTGTGCGGCATGCGCGGGTACAAAGCCATCTTCGATTGGGCCAATGCCTTGGGACAGCAAGCCCGCGAACGTTTTGACTGCCGACGGGAGAGCGGACGCTATGTCATTCCCAGCGAACATGTGATTCGAGACTGCCTCGTGCGGATTGAGCCGGGAGCGCTGGATCGGGCGCTCAATGAGTGGAACCAGGCTTGGGCCACCCAAGACGAGGCGCTGGCGATGGAGGGCAAGACGATGAAGAACGCCGTCATGAGCGTCGTCGGGCATGAGTCGAAACGCAGCTACGCCCCCAAAAAGCAGTCACCTTGCATTTAGCAGGCGGCGATGAGCAAAAGCGACATCGTCGGCAGGGACGTCACCGGCGATGCTCTGCTGACCCAACGAGCAATAGCCAGTTACGTGATGGCGCGGCAGGCGCTCTATCATTTCACGGTCAAGGGCAGCCAACCGAGGTTGGAGAGCGCAATCGCCCTGCTATTTTAGACGTGCGGCGACGCTGATTTCTTCTCGGGCACGCCGCCCGATCATGGCTGCATCGACACGCGGAGCATTTTGGTGCAGTACGGCGCTCAATGGCTCCCTTGACTTCCCCAGCGTCGGGCAGGTCTTTCGGATAGAGCGCGAAACCATTGACAAAAGGCCGGTGCGCGCAGCCGAGAGATCGCATTGGGGATCACGAGCCGTACACCGCAAGAGGCCTCGCCGCAACGCGTGCTGGCCGTCAACCGCGGCCATTGGAGCATCGAAAGCGTTCACTGCATAATCGACTGGAACTACGATGAGGATCGCAGCCAAATCCGCACGGGCTTTCGCCCGGAGAATATCACGCGCCTGTGTTGCTTTGCCGTAGGAATCCTCAAATCATTGCAGAAACCCGCGCCATCCATCGCTGAGAGCATACGCGAACTCACGTTCAGGACGCGTCTCGTCTTCGACTACTTGCGCATGACGAAAAACTCGATCCCCAGGGAGTTCGCCCGTTGAGAACAAATTTACCGTGGAACTGAGTGCCTCGCCCATTGACACAGAGCCCCATAAAAAGATACCCTCCCGCCAATGACTTCTCGCCGTTATTTCTTCTTCGGGTCCCTCCTCGCCGGTGCCATCCCCACCGCCGGCTACGGCAGCGTTCCCTCCCTTCGCGCCCTCGGCTATAAGCCCTTCTACGACAAACTCAACGTCGCCGCCATCGGCTGCGGTGGTCGCGGAGCCGAGATTCTGCGTGAAGCCGCCACCACCGAAAACATCGTCGCCCTCTGCGACGTCGATCTCGACCGCGGCGCGCCCTCTATGAAGCGCTTCGAAAAGCTGCCGGTCTATCGCGACTTCCGCTCGATGCTCGATAAAGAAGGCAAGAACATCGACGCCGTCACCATCGCCATTCCCGACTTCATGCACGCCGCCGTAGCCCTCGCCTACATGCAGGCAGGCAAACACGTCTACGTCGAAAAGCCCCTCTGCCGCACCCCCTGGGAAACCCGTCTCCTCCATGACGCCGCCGTCAAATACAAGGTCGCGACGCAAATGGGCAACCAAGGTTTCTCCCACGAATCCCACCGCGTCGCCGCCGAAATCCTCTGGTCCGGCGAAATCGGCGACGTCACCGAAGTTCACATCTCAACTACTCCCGGGACCCATCCCACCGGCCTCCAGGAGCTCCCGCCAGAACAGTCCGTCCCCAAAAGTCTCGACTGGAGCGCTTGGCTCGGTAACGCCCCCATGCGCCCGTTCAGCTCCTACTACGTCCCCTATAACTGGCGCGGCTTCTTCGACTTTGGCACCGGCCAAATCGGCAACTGGGCCACCCACACCGCCGGCCCCGTCCACCACGCCCTCCAACTCGGCGCCCCCACGAGCATCGAACGCGTCTCGGTCGAAGGCGAAAGCAAATACACTTTCCCCAACCGCGCCACCATCCGCCTCGACTTCCCCAAACGCGGTTCCCTCCCCGCCGTCAAAGTCTTCTATCACGACTCCGCCCGCGCCACCGACCCCGAGGTCTATCACGTCCCCGGCATGGCCAACGAGACCATTCTCCCCCCGCCGAATAACCTCTCCGACAAGGGCCGTCCCATGGGCTCCGGCCGCGCTCCGCAAGCCGGCCCCCGTCCCAACCGCCCCGCTGGCGCCCCCCCCACGGGTGCCGGCGGCCCTGGCGTCACCGTCTTCGGCGGACCCCGTGGCGGCCCCGCCACCGGCCTGCTCACCGGCAACGGCGCGGTCTTCATCGGCACAAAAGGCATCATGGCCACCTGCGACCGCGGCGAAGGCGTCTGGCTCCTCCCCTCCGCCCGCTGGGCCGAATACAAGCTCCCCTCACAAATGCTTACCCGCTCTCCCGGCCACATGATCGATTGGGTCCGCGCCTGCAAAGGCGGCGACGCCTCCTGCTCCGATTTCCGCATCGCGGCTCCGTACGCCGAATGGCTCGCCCTCGCCGCCATCGCCTTCCGCATGCCCGGTAAGCTCGATTGGGATTCGAAAAACCTTCGCTTCACCAACAGCGTCGAAGCCAACAAGTACGTCAAGCCAGCCTTCCGCCCCGGGATGGAATTGAAACTCTGAAAATAGGCGAAGACGCCGCCCCGCCCGCCACCTTTCGCCCCGTGTTCCAGGTACTCCTGCACCTGGCCCGGGGCCTCAAGGGCCAGTTCGCCCTCGTCAGTCTCTTCGCCTTTCTCTCCACCGGCGCTGACCACATGCAGCCGCTCGTCGACCGCCTGGCGATCAACGCCATCGTCGGCGGCGGAGCCAAGCCGCGCGAGCAAACCATCGAATCTCTCCTCACCTCCGTCGGCCTGCTCTTCCTGCTTAGTCCGGATTTCTCACAAAACTAGCCACTAACTGACCAGCCGAGGCCGTTTGGTAGTCCCGGGGGTTGATCCCGGGCCCCAAAAGCCCGCTTTGGCGACGTCGGGCTATTGAACCTATACTTGGCAGTTAAAGCCCATCGGCGTGGCCCTCCCGCAAGGTGAGCCGGCTGCTGCCCCCTCCGGCTCCCCCCCCCCCACCGGATCGACACCCTTGGCGGCCCTGTTAAAGTTTGCTGGGAACCGGCCCCCGCGGTCACTCGCCATGGGCTCCTCGCTTACGTCATCGACTTCCTGGAAGTAAGTAGCACTTGGCAAGAGTTCGTCGATTCCTGACCCTTGACTTACTCCAGCCATAACTCACCCGCCACGCCACCATCGTCTACTCGATCCTCATCGGCCAACATCGCTACGCCCACATGACCGCCCTGTCGGGCGATACCGTCATGGCAAGCCTGTTCGGCATGAAGACGTTTCGAAGCCAGGATAGCGTCCGCCGCGCCTTCGAGCGCGTCGACGAAGAGGCCCTCACCCAATGGATCGACCAACAAGTAGATCGCACGTTCGCACCCCTTCTCGAACTCGACTGGGTTCACGATCTAGACGCCACCATCAAGGTGCTCTATGGCCACCAGGAGGCGGCTCGACTGGGGTACAACCCGACCAAGCCGGGTCGCCCTTCTCATGTCTATCAGGCGATGGTGCTGGCAGCGGGCAAGCTCGTGCTGAACGTCGATACTCAAGCCGGCAATCAGAGCGCGAGCGAGTATGCCCAGCCGACGCTATTTGGCTGGCTGGATGCGCGGGACCGGAAGGATTGGCCGACGTTGATACGCGGCGATAATGCGCACGCCGGCGAAAAGATGATGGTGGAGGCCGAGAAGCGCCAGTTGCCGTATTTATTCAAATTGCGCCAAACGCCGAATGCTTCGCGGACCATTGGACGGTTAGCCAAGCAGGGGGACAACGCCAAGTGGCAGAAGACCGAGCAGGGTGGGGAGAGCCTGGAAACGACGTTGCGGCTGAAGGGTTGGACGCGGGAGCGACGGGTGATTGTGTCGCGCAGGAAGTTGGCTGAGCCAAAAGTGGAGGCTAGTTCAACCACCAACAAGCAGCCATGTTTGCCGAGGATGATCATCGAAAAGAGCGGCGGGGATTGGTATGAGTATTCGGTGCTGGTAACGAGTAGGGAGGAGATGGATTTAGGAAGATTGACGCAGGAATATCGGAACCGGGCGGACGCCGAGAACATGTTTGACGAGTTGAAGACACCTCGGTTGGGGGTGGGGGGCTGGTCAGGGTATACGACGCAGGATCTGAAGCGGAGCCAGTTGATGGCGCGGTTGGTGGGGTTGGTTTACAACTGGTGGGGGATCTACACGCGGATGGGGACGGGGCGATCACGACGCGACCGGCGTTGGCGGACGGGGTGGCCGAGCGGACCGAGCACGCGCGGGAAGTGAAGCTGGAGATGACAAGTTTGCGTGGCAAGGCGAAGAAGATAGCCACGTTTTTGAGTGGGATAAGCGAGTATTTACATAAGTTTCTGGTCGGTGCGACGCAGCTGGACGAAAAAGAGCGCTGGCGCCCTGCTCCGGAGAATCTTGTGGTTCTTCTACCCGCCACCGCAACCGCCGGGGTGCTCGGTCAGCACAGCCAGCCCACTTCCGGCAGGTTAACCGCCGAATTTAGGTTGATATCCGCCGTTAGGGTAGGAGAACTTCGGAACGCAACCGATATGGGACCATGGTTAGGGTGTTTTCGATCTTCTCCTTGACCAGTTCTACATCATGAATCGCTCTTCTCTCGACAAGCAGCAAAATTTCGACTCCGGTTGGCATTATGAGCCGGAGACGGGGTTCTACGACGAAATGCTGCAAGAGTCTGGGCAGATTCGGGGCCATTGGCGGGGGCTGACGTCCTCGCTATCGGGGCTGCGGGATGGGGAGTTCCGGGAGCGTTGGAAAGAGGGTCAGCGGCTGATACACGATCATGGGATCACCTACAACGTTTACGGCGATCCGCAGAGTACGGACCGGCCGTGGCCGCTCGACCCACTACCGCTCGTCATGGACCCGAACGAGTGGCAATCGATCGAAGCAGCCGTGGCCCAACGGGCGCTGCTGCTGAATACGATTTTGGCGGATATTTACGGACCGCAGCGATTGCTGGCCGATAAGCTGCTGCCGGCAGAGTTGGTTTACCCGAACCCGGGATACTTGCGTCCTTGTCGGGGCCTGAGTGTGCCTGGGGGGACGCATTTGCATCTTTACTCGGCCGACTTGGCGCGCGCCCCCAATGGTCGTTGGTGGTTCCTGGCCGACCGGACCCAGGCACCCTCCGGGGCCGGATACGCCCTTGAAAATCGACTGGTGTGTTCCCGCGTGCTGCCGGATGAATTCAAGAACTCGAACGTGCAACGCCTGGCGGGCTTTTTTCAGGCCTACCGGGAGACGTTGGCCAGCCTAGCACCTGGCAAGCGGGACAACCCGCGCGTCGTTTTGCTGACGCCCGGGCCGTACAACGAAACCTATTTTGAGCACGCGTTTCTCGCTCGCTATCTCGGTTATACGCTGGTCGAAGGGGGCGACCTGACGGTTCGGGATAACCATGTCTATCTGAAAACGCTGGGTGGGTTGTTACCGGTGGATGTGATTGTTCGGCGGCAGGATTCCGGCTTTTGCGATCCGCTGGAATTGCGATCCGACTCGATGCTTGGTATTCCCGGTTTGGTGCAGGCGCTGCGGTGCGGCAACGTCACCATTGCCAACGCTCTAGGGAGTGGGGTGGTTGAATCGGCGGCACCTTCGGCGTTCTATCCGGCGCTGTGCCGCCAGTTGTTGGGCGAAGAGTTAAAAATGCCGACGGTGGCGACGTGGTGGTGCGGTCAGGAAGGGCCGCTGTCGTACGTGGCGAGTCAATTGCATAATCTTGTGGTCAAGCCGGTGTTTCCGAAGCCGGGCGACCAACCGATTTTCGGTGCTCGTTTGACCGAGGCCGAACGCCGCAGCTTGGTGTCAACAATGCGGGCCAATCCTGGCAAGTACGTTGCACAGGAACAGGTGGCGCTGTCGACGGTACCGGTATGGGAAGGCGGCAATGTGGCCCCTCGGCATGTGGTGTTGCGGGTTTTTGCGGTGGCTCATAACGGTGGATATAAGGTGATGCCGGGAGGGTTGTCTCGGGTGACTCCGTCGCTCGACAACCTCGTCGTAAGTGTCCAGCTTGGCGGTGGCAGCAAGGATACGTGGGTGCTGGGTGGGAAGTCGGATGAGCCGTTAACGCTGCTGCCGCCGAAGTCTCGTCGGTTGGCGGTGAGCCGGGCGACGTTTGATCTGCCGAGCCGGGTGGCCGACAATCTGTTCTGGCTGGGCCGTTACGTGGAACGGGTGGAGGCGGTGGTGCGGGTCATGCGGTCGATACTCCCTCGATTGACGCAGGAGAATGACCCGATGCAAACCTCCGGATTACAGGCAGGGGCCCGGATCCTGCTGCATCACGGCTACATCAAAGACGAGGGAGAGGTGCTCGAAAAGCAGCTTCTCAATCTACTCTATAATGGCCAGAAACGGGGCAGTCTCGGTTACAGCATCCATCTGATCCACTCCGTGGTTTGGCCGATGAGGGACCGAATTTCGACCGACGCATGGCGTATTCTGACGCGGCTCGACCAACAGTTTTCGGCCGAACCGCCGGCTCCGGCTTTGTGGCTGAGCGGAGCCCTCGATTTGCTGAATCAGACGGTGATCACCTTGGCTGCCTTTAGTGGCTTGGCGCTCGAAAGCATGACTCGCGGTGAGGGCTGGCGATTTCTGGATATCGGGCGGCGTCTCGAGCGATCGCTGCAAATGATTGAGATTCTGCGGCATGGATTGGCTACCGATCCTGAAATCAGCCGTGGAGAACTCGAAGCAGTGCTTGAGATTGCCGATAGCAGTTTGACGTATCGTTCGCGGTATCAGACGTCTCTGCAGACGGATCTGGTGCTGGATCTATTGCTGGTTGATGAGGCCAATCCGCGGTCGATTGCTTTTCAGTTAGCTCGATTGACCGAGCATGTCGAGCAGTTGCCCGAGAGCAAGTCGCTGACGCGGCGGCCGGCCGAGGCTCGGGTGTTGCTGCGCCTCCTGACGAACGTTCAACTGGCTGATGTGACGGAGTTGGCTGCTCCGACGGTGATGCATGCGTTCCTCGAGAAAGGGGGGAGCGATCTGCGGGAGCTGTCCGAGCTGCTGACCCGCACCTACTTTAATCACGCGTTGGCGTCCCACCGCCTTTCGGCACCTTAAACCCATGCTGCTACGCGCTACCCATACGACGACATACCTTTATCGCGAGCCGGTGTCGATCTGTCACACCGAAGTTCACCTGCGCCCTCGAATTTCCACCCGGCAGCGTCTGGTGGCACATGAGTTGTTGATCAAGCCGGCTCCGGCGACGATCGACGATCGCCTGGACTATTTCGGTAATCCGGTTACCTATTTTTGCCTGAGCGAGCCGCATCTGACCCTAACGATCACCTCGCGCAGCGTGATCGAGGTGTTGGGCGAGCCGCCAGCGTTGGTGGGGCTGTCGCCGGCGTGGGAAGAGGTAACCGAGCAAATCCGGAAGCGGGATACTCCCGAGGCATTGGCGGCTTCCGAGTTTGTGTTTGAATCGCCATTGATCGAGCTCGGTCCGGAGTTTGCGGCCTTTGCGGCGAAGAGCTTTACCTCGGGTCGGCCGGTGCTGGAAGCGGCCCGCGACCTTTCGCATCGAATTTTTACGGATTTCAAATATGATTCTCGCGCTACGACGGTGACGACGCCGGTACGCGAAGTGTTGAAAAATAAGCACGGGGTCTGCCAAGACTTCGCACACTTCCTGATCGCGTGCATCCGTTCGCTAGGGATACCAGCGCGTTATGTGAGCGGGTATTTGCGGAGCAGCGAGAACTCGATCGGGGCGGAGGCCTCCCATGCGTGGGCGGCGGTGTTCTGTCCCGGTTACGGGTGGTTCGACTTTGATCCGACTAATGATGTGATGCCGGCCAGTGGGCATGTGACCGTGGCTTGGGGGCGGGATTATTGCGATGTGACCCCGGTAAAAGGGGTGGCACTCGGTGGAGGGGAGCAGTTGATCAACGTGGCGGTGGAGGTTGTTCCGGTGGCCGAGGCGGAAATCGCAACCGAAGTGTAGGAAAGATTGTCCCCGACCGTTGGCAACCGGCAAAAGTTTGCTATACTTCCAGTGTATGGCTGCTGGCGGAGCAATCCTGCGAGCACCAGATAAACGTTCGCTGGCGTAGCTCAGCTGGTAGAGCATCTGATTTGTAATCAGAGGGTCGGGGGTTCGATCCCCTCCGCCAGCTCCAGTTTTGTAAAGCCAATCTACTGTGGACAGGTGGCGGAGCGGTCAATCGCAGCAGACTGTAAATCTGCCGCCCATCGGGCTACGAAGGTTCAAATCCTTCCCTGTCCACCATTAACATAAGCCGATGTAGCTCAGATGGTAGAGCGCGTCCTTGGTAAGGACGAGGTCACCAGTTCAATCCTGGTCATCGGCTCCATTTTTTGTCCTTCCCTCCTCCGATAGGTAAATCCCATGGCGAAAGAAAAATTTGATCGTAGCAAGCCGCACGTAAACATCGGCACGATCGGACATATTGATCACGGCAAGACGACCCTGACGGCCGCGATCACGAAGGTGTTGTCGAAGCACAACCCGAAGAACTCCTTCCGCAGTTTCGACTCGATCGACAACGCTCCGGAAGAGA
>Ga0209086_10000231_pt1 | contig 49314 bp, 42 predicted proteins | sample M_130207_XF_Meta_FD_187312 | JGI IMG/M metagenome (GOLD analysis project Ga0209086, IMG submission 187312) | Freshwater microbial communities from Lake Montjoie, Canada to study carbon cycling - M_130207_XF_MetaG (SPAdes) (version 2) | ecosystem: Environmental > Aquatic > Freshwater > Lake... | reverse complement strand
AAGAAAATTGTGCGGCCTTCGCGTGCTGCAATTTGGGTTGCGACTAAATCTTTATGTCCTTGATCCATAATCAAAACGTGGTGTTGCATATCAGCAGCACGAGATTTCTCATTCTCAAGTGAGTGGGTTATTGGATTCTTTAGGAAGCGCTTAACAAGTGAATCGACGTCGCGATCAAGTGTTGCCGAGAAAAGCAGGCGCTGGCCATCATCTTTTGTCTGACCCAATAAATCTTTTACTACAGGTAAGAACCCCATGTCAGCCATCTGGTCTGCTTCATCTAGAACAGTTATAACTACATCTTCTAAAACAACGTGCTTCTTCTCAATTAAATCTATTAGGCGACCAGGTGTTGCAACAAGAATTGTTACACCACTGCGAAGCGCTTTAATTTGGCCAACATAAGAGAGCCCGCCGGCAACAACTTGAGTACTTAAACCAACTTTGCGCGAAAGTGGTCCAACAACATCTGAAATTTGAACAGCTAGTTCACGGGTTGGGGAGAGAATTAATCCAAGTGGGCGATGTGGCTTTGCTGTGCGACCTTCAAGGCGAGTCAACATTGCAAGACCGAAGGCAAGAGTCTTTCCAGACCCAGTCTGACCGCGACCTAAAACGTCGCGACCTTTAATCGCATCTGGAATGGTTGCGCTTTGAATTGGGAAGGGAGAAGTGATTCCTTGAGCGTCCAGGGCTTCTACGAGCGCAGGAGCAATACCTAAATCTTTAAATGACATAAAAATACCAATCGAGACATCAAGCGTGTCTCGTGGTGCTAAAAAATAAGACTCGCAAGTGAACCTTGATTCTTATCAGAGGGTTCTATGAGAAGTGCTGCGGTTGCAACAACTGGCTAATTGTAACCTACTTAATTACCTTGCGACGCCACGTCGCATATTTCAAAGCCAGTGGATCGGTTATTTGTGCGTATTTGCGCCCAGTTGCACGTGTTAATAATAAATCTGCAAGCTCAGGATTACGCGCAAGTATTGGACCATGCATATACGTTCCAAATATATTTCCGGAGATTGCGCCATCAAATTTGCCGTCACCATTTCCGTTACCCGTTACAACTTTTCCAAAGGCTTGGGCTGTTGGGCCAAGAATTGTGCGGCCCATATGATTTTCAAATCCAGTTAGTTCAAAGCCAAGGACGGTTGAAATTGTTTTAATATCCCCAACCAAACGCTTTTCTCCAGGAACGCTTACAACATCAAGTAGTCCAAGGCCATCAACTTCTTTACCGTTAGCCCAGAACTTATTTCCAATTATTTGAAAGCCAGCACAAACGGCGAGAATTACCGCCCCGCGCTCGATTGCAAAGTGGAGAATTTCTAAATTATCGCCCCGTAGTAACGCCTCTAAACTCAATAGTTGCGCTGCATCTTCCGCCCCGCCCAATAAATAAATATCACCATTAGTTGGAAGCGGATCGTTGTATCTAACATCGGTAATTGTTGTCGTGATGCCATGAAACTTTGCGCGAAATGCCAGGACTTCAGCATTCCCTTGATCGCCATAAGTTCCAAGGAGTTCATTATGAATGCGAATAATTCTTGCTTGGCTCATGCGTTTACCAACTCATGAAACGCTGTGTAGGCAGCCAAGACATGAACGCGTGAACCTTTTGCAAACTTTGAAATTGCTTCGTCAAAGTTCGATGTTAGCTCGACTTCAATACCTTCAACATGTAGGCGATAAGCGATATCCAAAGCACGTTCCCCACAAACAATCACGCGCTTCCCTGAAAGTTGCGTGAAAGCGATATCCCAAAGCCACGAAGTATCTATTCCATCAACCTCACGAGAATTTACAATCAAAATGACTTCGTTGCCGCTAATGGAATTTAGCGCTTCGGTCCATGACGCTGGGTTCTTGGTGAGTCGCAAGTTTGCTGTTACCCCGTTGTATTCTCGATCAACACTTCGCTCTAGCGCTTGTTCATTAATAGCAATTGCCTCGCCGCCAAGCACTTTCCCGATAAAATTCGCAAGAGTTGCATTGCGATAAGCAGCAGTACCCGCTTCGAATAGTTCATCTGGATTTGAGTTTGTTAAACCACAAGAACATTTGTAATTATTCCCACTCCAATTTAAATAGACCCCACAACTTGGACAAACTGCACCATCTAGATGTTTACGGCCACCGAAAGAAACTCGAAGTGACTTAGCCGCTGAATTTAAGGCAAGCGCTACAAAAGGATCATCTGCATCCCCAATAAAGATTGTCTCTGGTGCGCTTTTTGCCGCGGTGGCCCACTTATCAGCAACACGTTTTACTTCATGCATTCTGTGTAGTTGATCCCGCGTTAAATTTAGAAGTAAAACTGCGACGGGTTTTGCTTCACTAATTACGCGAGGAAGATGTAGTTCATCTACTTCAAGGACCGCATATTCGGATTTCGTCAGCAACGCGGTGGCGACTCCACGGTCCAAATTAGATCCGGAAGGACTCGTTGTAACACTTCCAAGTTTGGAGATAATTTCTACTATCGCCTTAGTTGTTGAAGTTTTCCCATTGGTGCCCGATATACAAATTATTTTGCGGTTCTGGGAAAGAATGGATATTGCCCGCGGATAAAGGGCTAACAGAATTCGCCCCGGGATAGTTTCACCGGATTTGCGAAGAAGGCGTATTGATAGCGTCCCAGCTAATTTTGCGATGAGGATTGAGAGTTTAAGTCTCACAACCAACCTCTCAATCTAGTCGGATTACTCCAGTTGGAGTTTGTAGGTGTACTGCCATAATTCCAGAATCGCCATCGTTTTGCGCTGGATCAATCCATTCGATAGTTATGTCATCACCAATTGCACTCTGCAAATCTGATCCAAGCCAATCAGTAATTGTTTTTTCATCGCCAGCAATTTCAATTTTCTCAATTGCAGAAACTGCATCTCCTGAAGTCGAAGGGTGATGATTTTCTAACCATTCGATAAAGAAAGGAAGTTGGCGATCTAGGAGAGTTCCTAGTACTCCAATTTGCTTCCACCGTAAATTTTTTCCATCTGGCTTTGTGCGATGGCCTTCAACTGCTGGGCGACCAAGTCGAGTTTCAATCGGTGAAATATCTTCACTAGCAAGAACCCAAGTTAACCAACCGCCACCTTCAGCTGCGCGCTTTGATACTGCTTTACCAAATGGTGATGAATCTGCGGCTGGATGATCTAGTGGACAAACAACTTCTAGGTAATGGCCGTTTTGCAGCGGCAATGTGAAATTTCGAGTACCAAATCTTGGATGTACTCCACCATCTACAAAGGTACTTCCTAGGCGTGAGCCAAGTCGTTGAACCGTATCGGCTAGTTGGTTATGGGAAGTTACATATGAGATGTGGTCTAAGCGCATGGACAAATAATGCCGTATGACAGATGGTACTAATTACCACTTTAGGTACAAATAAGGCTCTTTGCAGGCGCTTCCCCCGTTAAAAAGTAGGAATCCACCGCTGAATCGACGCATTTATTGCCTCGGTTATGTCCGATATGACCCTCTCCTTTTAAGGTCAATAAATCTGCGTTAAGAAAAGATTTTGAAAGCGTTTGAGCCCACTTGTATGGGGTTGCTGGATCTTGCGTTACACCAATTACCAAAATAGGTTTTGTATTAATTTTACTTAAATCAAGCTTTGGTAGCTTTGGTTTAGCCTTCCAATACTTGCAAGGAAGGGCAGCAAAACTTAAGTATGGACCAAATACTGAAGATTTATTTTTAAAGATTGCCTGCTCAGCGAGCATTTGATCTACCGTTCGATTTTCTTGCCAATCTAGACAGGTAATCATTATTGAAATGTCATTTTGATTGCTGTAATAATTTCCAGAAGAATCGCGATTATTGTATCTATCTGCTAATTCAAGAATTGCTCTCGGATCGCGCTTTTCTAGTGCAAGTTCTAAAGCGTTTGTTAAAGCAGGCCAACCAGATTTTGAATCGTACAAAGATTGAGCAATTGCTGTGATAACTAAAGATTCTGTCGCTAATCGACCGCTCTCACTCTTCAAAGGTTTTGAAGAGGATCTTTCTAATAATTTAGTCACATCTTTCATTTTGAAATTATTCTGTGAACTTAAATAATTATCAAGCGCTTTATCAAAACCGACCGCCTGTGCAAGCTCTTGTTCCCGAAGTGAAATATTTGGCGCTACTGCTCCATCCAAGACCATTCTGCCAACTGATTGCGGGTAGAGCGCCGCATATAGCGTTCCTAGATATGTACCGTAACTCTTGCCTAAGTAATTTAGGTTTTTTTCCTTAAGTAAGTTACGGAGTACTTCCATATCTTTTGCCGCTTCCAATGTGCTGTAGTGCCCAAGCTTTGCACCGGCAGCTTCTTTACATTTGGCAGCAAAAGCCTTGGAAATGGCTATTAATTCCCTTACTTTTTTGGGTTCACCACTACTGGCATCAGCGCTTAGAAATTCATCCTCTTCGCTATTCGTAAGACAGCGAATTGGTTCTGAGCTGTTGATTCCCCGAGGATCAAAACCAATAATGTCGAATTTGCTGCTGATTTCAGGCGAAACTATGGACTCGGCGTTATATGCATAATCTGTTGCCGATCCACCTGGGCCACCTGGATTAACAAATATTGCACCTAATCTATTCTGTCTATCCGATGCGTTATGGCGCAGAACTTTTAAAGTAAAGGTGTTCTTAGATATTTTTTCGTAATCAACCGGAACTTTGAAGGAAGAGCATTCAAATCCACCATAACAATCTTGCCAATCGAGTTTTTGAGAATTGATTTTATCTAGCGTCCAACTCTTGTCACTTGTGATTTTCAAATAAGAAAGAGAGCTGACCACAAGAACTGCAACCAATAAAAAACTCAAGAAGATATTTTTGCGAGACATTATTTCAAATTGACCATTAGCGCTTCAATGGTTAAAAGTGGCGCGGCGTTATGCGCAAGATTTGTTCGTGATGTCATTATTGCTTCTAATTTTCTTAGCGTTGATTCTGGTGTACTACTTGTTGCAATCTTAGTTATCTCTATCATTAGATCTGTATTAATTATCGAATCTATGGAATTAGATTGCACTAAAAGAACATCGCGAAAAAGTGTTGCGATATCGAGTAAGGCGCGGTCCAAATAATCTCGCACCATTCTTGTGGTTCGCGATTTTTGTTCCTTCTCTAACTCTTTAACCGCCTTGGACCCACCTTGTGTTAGCTTTGAACCTTGTTGACCCCAAGCTTCTTTAAGTGAAGTTAACTCTGCGCTATCGCGCCGCTCTGCTTCTTCTTCAGCTTCAGTTTTTGCGGCCTCAACTAATACTTGCGCAGCCTTAAATGCAGATGCCACATCCGTTATTAATAGCGATATTTTAAGAATAGCTTCGCGGCGAGATCGCGCATCTCCACTCTTAGCTAAATATCGTGCCCGACCAATATGCCCTTGTGAGGCTCGAGCTGCAAAATCTGCCATCGCGGGCGAAATTTTTTCTCTCTCCAAAAGCGCAGCTACCGCTGATGTCGAAGGTGTTCTTAAAACTAAGCCACGAGATCGGGAGCGAATGGTTGGAAGTACATCCGTTGCGCTAGGTGCGCAGAGCAACCAAACCGTCCGAAGCCCTGGCTCCTCAATTGCTTTCAGAAGTGCATTTGCTGCGGATTCGGTCAACCGATCCGCATCCTCAATTACAACAACGCGATAATTCCCAACTGACGGGTTCCAAGATGCCCTGGTAATTAACTCTCTGACTTCGTCGATCTTGATAGAAAGCCCTTCAGTCTTAATCAATTCGACATCTGCGTGGCTTCCGCTTAGTGAAGTCTTGCAGTCGATACATTCATTACAACCACTTGTCTTACAAACGAGTGCCGCAGCAAATGCAAGTGCTGCATTACTTCTGCCAGATCCTGGCGGGCCGGTAAATAACCAAGCGTGTGTCATCTCTTGTGATTGATTATCACCATCAGCAGCAGCCTTAACCGCGTCGCGCAATATTGAAACTACGTGTTCTTGGTCAATTAGAAGTTCGAAGACTGACATTTAGTTTCCCTGTTATTTTCTAAAACGTTTTTTTGCGCTTTGGTTAATAACTAATAGCGGTAGTTTTGAAACTCGCTCCACAATTTCTTCATGAATGGCCTCTTTTGATTGCGTAGCGTCAACTACAAAATACCGCTCGGGGTCTGAGTTAGCGATGTTTAAATATTCTTGACGGATCCGCTCATGAAAAGCTAGTGGTTCTGCTTCTAAGCGATCCCTGGATTGCAATCTGGAAAGACCGGTTTCGGCCGGTATATCCATAATGACTGTCAAGATTGGTGAAAGATTTTCAGTTGCCCATCTAGAAATTCTTGCGACTTCAGTTGGTTGCAAAATACGGCCTGCGCCTTGATATGCCACTGATGAATCTAAATAGCGATCAGTTATTACAACCTGACCTGCGGCAAGGGCGGGTTGAATTAAAGAATAAACATGGTTTGCACGATCAGCCGCGTACATAAGCGCTTCAGCTCTCGGTGAAATATTCCCAGTCTGGTTGTCGAGAAGGATTTCGCGAAGTTTTTTTCCTAGTGGCGTACCACCTGGCTCGCGAGATAGTAAAACTTTCTCACCAATTGACTCTAGATAAGTTTTCAACAGTTGCGTTTGTGTAGATTTACCAGATCCTTCGCCACCTTCAAAAGATATGAAAGTGCCGGTATGTGTAGCACTTGTTATGCCACTGAGTTCACCTCTGCTAGCAGCAACCACATCAGCCCAGAGTGAAACTGTTGGGCGATCGCGCATAGTCCGATAAGAAATTACTCCAACAATCACGCCAATGATTCCAGCAGCGAACATAGTAAATGCCGCGCCATTATAGGTAACTTCAAAATTCTCAAACTTAAATGTGTGCCGCCCAATTGCAGCAGCGACCACTGGTGAAATAGCGAGAACCAATACGAGTGAGATTCGAATTAGTGATTGCACGAAAGCAAATGTCCGACCACGAACCTCATCTGCAACTTCTAACCCCAGCATTGTGAACCCTGAAACCCAAGAAACACCTGCAAAAGCGCCTAGGAGAATTGTTACAAAAATTGCAAGAACCAGATTTGTAATTAGTGCCAATAGGATTAAAAAGAATGAAGAGATTGTTAGCGCTGCTCCAAAAATTCGGCGCCGAGAAAATTGCGCGAATACCTTTGGTCCAAGTGAAATTCCCAGTGCTAGACCGGCAAAAACTGCACCGAAAAGGATTCCGTATGCAGCATCGCCAGCGTTTAGATCGCCCACGAAAGTTCTTGCCAAGCCAATCACTGCGCCCGCTGCAAAAAATGCCCCAAGCATTCCAAAAATTAAACCACGAATAATTTTTGAACCACTTACATATTTAAATCCTTCGAATAGCGACCGTCCGATATTTTCATTTACAGCTGCTTTACTGGCAGAGCCTTTTGGTATTTCGCGAAGTTGATAGACAATCCATGCGGTATATAAGAAGGAGATCGCATCTACGTAAAGTGCTAAATCAGCAGCAGATGAATATTCTGCCGGTAAGAATTTTGATATTGCGGTAGAAACAAGTGCGAGTAGTGCGAAGACAATAGCCGCGATTGGCGCAGTTCCATATGCCGCTAACAATGAAACTTGATTGGCGCTCTCTAATTTATTCTTAGGGACCATATTTGGAACTGTTGCTTCTTTAGCGGGTGACCAAAAAAGCGTAAAACACTCCACTAAAATAGTCGCGGTATAAAGCCAGAAATAATTACCTACGATTGGAATAGAAAGATAAAGGCCAAAGCGGAAGATGTCACAGAAAATCATTAACCTTCTGCGATCAAAGCGATCTGCAATTACACCAGCGATTGGTCCAAGAAATACCGCCGGTAAGAGGCGAACAATAAATACACCTGCAATCGCAAAGTTTGCTTTGGAGTAATCTCCATTTGAGAGTTCTTGCGCCATTGCAGTTGTAGCAAGTAAGCCAAGCCAGTCACCGAAAGATGAGAAGGCCATTCCATTCCAAAGTTTTCGAAAAGCTGGAATTGCTAAAACGCTTCGGCTATCGGATCCCGCAGGCGCTCCAGGATATGGAAGTGGATTAGACATGAGCTAAGCCTACTTACGCCGTCGGCGCTGCGGCTTTGCCCTTACCTGTAGCCGCTTTTTTCTTGGTTTTAGCCTTACCTGTAGCTTTTACCGTGTTCTTTGTTAGCGAAGGCGCCGCCTTCTTAGCGCGCTTACTACTCTTTTTAACTCGGCTTGCACCACCATTTTCCACTTCCCATGCTCTACGTCCAGCGAGTAATTCCAATCCGCGCTCTAACGTTAAGAATTCAACTGTGTCGCCTCTGCGAAGTGTTGCATTGGTTTCACCATCAGTTATGTAAATTCCAAATCTTCCATCTTTTACCAACACTGGTTTCTGGCTTGCGGGATCGACTCCAAGATCTTTAAGCGGAGGTTTTGCTACGCCGCGGCGACGAACTTTTGGTTGCTTATAAAGCTCAATAGCTTGATCCAAAGTGATATCAAATAATTGTTCCTCCGAAGTAAGCGTTCTGGAATCCGTTCCATGCGTCATGTATGGGCCGTATCTGCCATTTTGTACCGTTATTGGCACATCTTCGTAGGCGCCAAGAGTTCTTGGTAATGACATCAACTTAAGCGCATCATCAATTGTGATTGTATCCAGCGACATTGTTGAAAGCAGAGATGCAGTCTTTGGTTTAGGTGCATCTTTCTTTTTACGTGGCTTCTTAAGTTCGCCAGTTTTCTTATCGACAACCATTTCAGGTTCTGGGAAAACTTCAGTTATATAAGGTCCAAATCGGCCAGACTTTGCAAGAAGTGGGAAGTTGCTTTCAGGATGAGTTCCCAGTTCTCGTTCGCCAGAAGGTTGGGCTAATAATTCAATTGCAACTTCTAAAGTTAATTCATCGGGCGCCATAGTTTCTGGAATGTTTGCAAACTTTCGATCGTCACCAATCCCTTTTTGAATATATGCACCGTAGCGGCCCACTCGAATTTCTATATCTTCACCCATTTTCATGGTGTTGATTTGTTGAGCATCAATAGCGCCAAGATCGGCCGCAAGTGCTTCTAGGCCTGGGTTTCCTTCAGTGCCAAAGAAGAATTTCGTAAGCCAGGCAACGCGATCTTCTTCACCATTTGCAATGCGATCCAAATCTTCTTCCATCGAAGCGGTGAATTCATAATCAACTAATTTTCCAAAGTGTTGTTCTAATAAACCGGTTACAGAGAAAGCTAGAAATGTCGGAACTAGCGCACGCCCACGTTTCGAAACATAACCGCGATCTTGAATCGTGCTCATGATTGATGCGAAAGTTGAAGGGCGGCCGATCCCGAGTTCTTCCAACTTCTTTACAAGAGTTGGTTCGGTATACCTGGCAGGAGGCTTTGTTTCATGGCCTTCACAGATGTAATTTGAAACTTTGATCGAATCGCCAACAGCCATAGGTGGTAAGCGTTTATCAGTGTCTGCCGCTTCATCATCTCCAGTTTTATCTTCGACAATATCTTCATACGTCGCCAAGAAGCCGGGAAATGTTATAACCGAGCCATTCGCTCGAAAAATTGCTGCGCTTCCATCCTTAGTTTCAACATCAAAATCAACGCGCATCTGCATTTTTTTAGCATCAGACATTTGTGAAGCGATTGTGCGCTTCCAAATCAAATCGTATAACCCAAACTCATCACGCGATAGTTCTGGTGCAAGCTCACCAGGTGTCCGAAATGTTTCACCAGCAGGACGAATCGCCTCGTGTGCTTCTTGTGCGTTCTTAGATTTACCTTCATAAACTCTTGGTGTGGTCGGAATATATTCAGCGCCGTATAAAGATTTTGCAGAGGCTCTTGCTGATTCAATCGCGCTTTTAGAGAGCGTTACTGAATCTGTGCGCATATAAGTTATGTATCCGTTTTCATATAACCGTTGTGCCACTCGCATTGTTAGTTGTGCGCCCCAACCAAGTCTTGATCCTGCATCTTGTTGCATTGTTGAAGTAGTAAAGGGCGCTTTAGGTCTTTCAGTGCGCGGTGACTCTTCAGTTGATTTAACGGTTAAGGATTTGCCCGTAAGGCCTTGTACTAACTCATTTGCGCCAGCCTCGTCGAGCAAGAGAATGTTTGCGACGGATCTCTCTTTTAACCCACCGTTCGCATCAAAATCATTTGTTGCGGCAACGCGTTTTCCATCTAAAGATAATAAGCGCGCATTAAATCCGGAGTCACATTGGGCAGTTAAGTCCCACCACTTTGAAGAGATAAAGGCCATACGTTCGCGTTCGCGTTCCACGATTAGCCTTGTTGCCACTGATTGCACTCGGCCAGCCGAAATTCGTGGCATTACCTTCTTCCATAAAACAGGTGAGAGTCGATACCCAAATAGGCGATCCAAAACTCTTCTAGTTTCTTGGGCATCAACCAATCGATAATCTAAATCGCGAGTTTCGTCAGCCGCTTTTTGAATCGCTTCTTTTGTGATTTCATGAAAAACCATTCGACGGATTGGAATCTTGGGGCGTAAGACTTCAATTAAGTGCCAGGCAATTGCTTCGCCCTCGCGGTCCTCATCAGTTGCGAGAATTAATTCATCTGCATCTTTCATTAACGCCTTTAACTCTGAAACTTTAGCTTTCTTATCTGGATTAATTACATAAAGCGGCTCGAAGCCCTCGTCTATATTCACGCCCTCTTTTGCCCAGGCGATTTTCTTGTATTCCTTTGGAATATCAGCTGCACGTTGTGGTAAATCGCGGATATGCCCTACAGATGCTTCAACAACGTAATCATCTCCCAGGAAGCCGCCAATTTTACGCGCCTTCGCGGGAGACTCAACGATTACAAGTTTTATGCCCAACTTGAGTTAGACAATGTTAGTTGACCCACGATGTCCGCGGATCAGGGCGATAACAATTACCAGCGTTGCGAAAATTGCGATGGACGCTGAGTAAACTCCACGCCCATTTAGCGCAAATTCCACAATTGCAGGAGTTACAAGTAATCCAACTAAGTTCATAACTTTAATTAGTGGGTTAATTGCAGGACCAGCGGTGTCTTTAAATGGATCGCCAACTGTGTCGCCAACGATTGTTGCGTGGTGAGCATCAGAGCCTTTACCGCCGTGATTTCCATCTTCAACCATCTTCTTTGCGTTATCCCACGCACCACCTGAGTTTGAGAGGAATACCGCCATAAGTGTTCCGGTACCAATTGCACCAGCAAGGTAAGCACCAAGTGCGCCAACACCTAAACCAAAACCAACGGCGATTGGCGCCATTACGGCTAACAATCCTGGTGTTACAAGTTCGCGCAATGAATCACGTGTACAAATATCAACTACGCGACCATATTCTGGTTTTTCAGTACCCTTCATAATTCCTGGGTGTAATCTAAATTGCTCACGAACTTCATAAACAACTGCGCTTGCTGCGCGTGAAACTGCATTAATAGCAAGACCAGAGAACATAAATACAACAGCCGCACCGATTATTAGGCCAACCAAGTTACGTGGATCAGCTACATCCAGAATTCCTTGGTATTGAAGTGCTAGTTCCCCATCGCCAACAACTTTATGTGCCGCCTCTTTAATCGCATCAGTGAATGCACCGAAGAGCGCTGTTGCTGCAAGAACTGCTGTCGCAATTGCGATTCCTTTAGTGATTGCCTTTGTTGTATTTCCAACCGCATCAAGTGAGGTAAGAATTTGAGCGCCTTCACCTTTTACATCGCCAGACATTTCCGCAATTCCTTGGGCGTTATCTGAGATAGGTCCGAAGGTATCCATTGCAACAATTACACCAACTGTTGTCAGCAAACCTGTTCCCGCTAATGAAACTGCGAATAGTGAAAGAACAACTGATCCACCACCGAGTAAGAAAGCCCCAAATACTGATGCTGCAATAAGCAGCGCAGAGTAAACGGCTGATTCAAATCCGATTGAAATACCCGCAAGAATTACGGTTGCAGCGCCGGTTTTAGATGAAGCAGCAACATCATTTACTGGACGTCGACCAACTTCTGTAAAGAAACCTGTTAGTACTTGGATTGCAGCGGCCAAAAGAATTCCGATTAAAACCGCGCCGATTGCAAGTACGCGAGGATTGACATCAACAGCAGCAGCTTCACTTGATAGGCCAGACATCTGTTGAAGTGATGCAGGCAGATAGGTATAAGTTGCAAATGCAACAAGTACCGCGGAAATTATTGCTGATATGAAGAATGACCGGTTAATAGCCTGCATCGCAGACTTATCCGTTGGGCGAAGTCGAGTAATAAAGATTCCAATTATCGCCGTAACAATTCCAATTGCAGGAACAATAAGAGGGAAGATTAAACCAGCATCACCGAAACCAGCTTTTCCAAGAATTAAGGCAGCGACGAGTGTTACTGCATATGATTCAAATAGATCTGCGGCCATTCCCGCACAGTCCCCAACGTTATCTCCAACGTTATCTGCAATTGTTGCTGGGTTACGAGGATCGTCTTCTGGAATACCTTGTTCAACTTTTCCGACTAGATCAGCGCCGACATCTGCCGCCTTTGTAAAGATTCCGCCGCCAACGCGCATAAACATCGCGAGCATTGCAGCGCCAAATCCAAATCCTTCAAGAACTGCTGGTGCGCTCTCACGGTAAATCGCAACTACGAGTGAAGCGCCGAGTAATCCAAGACCAACTGTTGTCATACCCACAACACCGCCGGTACGGAATGCGATGCGAACTGCGTTTTCAGCAGATTTTTGACGAGCAGCTTCTGCAACACGAACATTTGCGCGAACCGCAAGCCACATTCCGTTGTATCCAACTGCAGCAGAAAACAGTGCACCTAATAGGAAGAAGATTGATCGTCCAAGGCGAATATCAAATTCCCCTGGAAGTGCGAATAGAAGGAAGAAAACGATTCCTACAAACCAAGAGAGCGTCTTAAATTGACGGTTGAGGTACGCAGCTGCGCCTTCTTGTACAGCGGCGGCAATCTCCTTCATCTTCTCGGTTCCCTCATCCGCAGCTAATACTTGGGCGCGAAGTGCATAGGCAATTGCGAGGGCTAATAACGAAATGCCTAGAACTACATATACGTAGGTCAGGTTGGAACCTGTTACATGTACCATATTTTCCACGAAGATCTCCTATAAGTGTGCGTCGATGAACATCTCGATGAGACTAGAACCCCTATTTTGGGGTTCATAGAAGCGAAAGATTACACATAGAACCGCTAGGAGATGCAAATAAATAGGTATACCTTGAAAATACCAGGCTGTTAACTGGGTATATTTCGCCGTCTATGGACATCCTTCACGCCTTCAATGCAGAGTCCGCCATTAATTCCTTCGGTTTAGCAGGGATCTTAATAATCCTCTTTCTTGAGACTGGGCTGCCGATATTTATCGGCCTACCTGGCGACTCGCTTCTATTTATGGCCGGTCTCGCAGCTTCTGGCACAGGTGAAGTTATCAAGATCCACCTCCCAATTCGTGAACTCGCAATTGGCGCCCCGTTGTTTGCAATCACTGGATCCCAGTTTGGACATTGGTTGGGATATACATATGGCAGCAAATTGTTCAGCCGTGAAAATTCTAAGTATTTAAATCCTAAAAAATTAAAGACGCTGCAGAAATGGATTGATAGGTACGGAATTGGAAAGATGATTTTTCTTGGAAGATTTATTCCGGTTGTGCGGCATCTAGTTAATCCTGCTGCGGGTATCGCAAGAATGTCTTATAAGAGATTCTTTCTTTGGAATGTAACTAGCGCTTTAGTTTGGACGCAGGGGTTTATCTGGAGTGGATATATTCTAGGTGAAAAATTAAAGGGTTCTGTAGATAAGTATGTGCTTCCAATAGTTGCATTAATCGTAATCGTCTCAATAGCGCCAATCTTTTGGGAGATCTTTAAAGAGTGGCGAACTCGTAGACATTTAAGTTAACTTATAAACCCAAATCTGAGAGTTGATAAGCCGCAAAATAATCTAATCCGTTCTCCGCAATTAGTGGAGCCGCACCACGTTCAACGATAACTGCAACACCAACAACAATTGCACCAGCTTCTTTAAGCGCTTCTACTGCTGTCATAACCGAGCCACCTGTTGTGGAGGTATCTTCAACTGCAAGAACTCGGCGGCCCTTCACATCAGGTCCTTCAATCCGTCGTTGCAAACCATGTGCTTTCTCCGCTTTGCGAACTACAAAAGAATCTAAGTTGCGGCCTTTACTAGCAGCGATATGCATCATTGCAGTTGCAACTGGATCTGCGCCCAGAGTTAAACCACCAACTGCATCAAAATCTAAATCTTTAGTTAAATCCAGCATAACTTCGCCAACAAGTGGTGCCGCAACAGCATCTAGGGTTACGCGCCGAAGATCCACGTAGTAGTCAGCTTCTTTACCCGAGGACAAAATTACTTTTCCGTGAACTACTGCCTTCTTTAAGATCTCTTCTCTTAATTTTTCGCGTGAATTCATGCGTGAACCTTAGCCCTCTTCCTTATAAACCACGATGGATTGCTTACTCTTTCGAACAAGTGATCTCGGTGGATTGGCCTCGATTAGCGCATCCACTTCTGTTCGTAATTTCGCCACTTCGATTGCCATGGAAGCAACAGCAGATTCCAACTCCATAATGCGTTTAATGCCAGCAAGGTTTATGCCTTCACCAACTAAGCGTTGAATATTTCGAAGTGATGCAATATCGAGAAGTGAGTAGCGCCGTCCTCGACCTGAAGCGCGACCTGGGGAAACCAGCCCCATGCGATCATATTGTCGCAAAGTTTGTGGGTGCATTCCTGAAAGTTGTGACGCAATTGAAATTACATATACGGCTTCATCATCTGAGTGCTCATCGTTACTCATTCTTAAGCCCTCGCCTTCTGTGCTAAATCTATCCGAGGGTCGAATTCTTTGGTTGCTTGCGCAAATGCTTCGAGCGCCTCTTTGGCTTTCCCATCAACTCGTTGTGGAACTTGAATTTCGACAGTGATTAGTAAGTCTCCAGTACCGCGAGCAGTTTTTACGCCCCGGGCTTTAATCCGTAGCGTGCGTCCATTTGGAGTTCCTGGCGCAATTCGAACTGTTACTTCATCGCCATCTAAGGTTGGGACTTTTATATCCGCGCCAAGAGTTGCTTCAGAAAATGTAACTGGGAGAGTTAATAATAAATTGGATTCGTTGCGTGAAAAAATTGGATGCTTTACAACATTGACAGTGACATATAAATCTCCTGGCCCGGCAGGACCTTGTCCGCCACGACCTTTTAATTTAATTTTCGCACCATCGTTAATTCCTGCTGGGATTCTTGTTGTTACCGCATTAGCTTTTCCACCTTGTGGCGCTAATTTTAAATCAAGTTCGGTTCCATAAATTGAATCTCGAAAAGAAATGGTTGTAGTAGCCGCTAAATCTTGGCCTTTTCTCGGCCCACGGCCTGCACCAAAAATAGTTCCAAAAATATCTTGGGAACCACCACTACCAAATAGATCTGAGAAATCTGCACCTTGAAATCCACCGCCTTGCGGAATTCGACCGCCTTTATAAGCTTCGCGCATCTCGTCATATTCCGCGCGCTTTTTCTCATCGGAAAGAACTTCATAGGCTTCAGAAACAGATTTGAATCTCTCTTCTAACTTCTTGTCGCCCTTTGTTTTATCTGGGTGTAGCTCTCTGGCGAGTTTGCGGTACTGCTTTTTAACGGCAGCAGAGTCATCACTCTTTTTGACACCGAGGATTAAATACAAATCTTTCTCATATAAATCCTTGGCTGCCATAGCTATATCCCTTAATTACTTCTCAGGATCAGTTACTGCAACTCGGGCGGGACGAATAACTCGTTCTTTAAATTTATATCCTGGTTGTAAAACTTGAGTGACCAAGGTTTCGGTTACATCTGGAGATGTCGCATGCATAAGTGCTTCGTGGATATTGGTATCGAATGCAACATTGACTTCAGCAAATTGTGAAAGACCGAGCTTGGTTGTAATTGCAATCATTTGATCAGCAACTGCCTTAAAGCCACCAGATAATTCGCCGTGCTCTTCTGCTCGAGAAATATCATCAAGAACTGGAAGTAGCTCTGACAGAACGATGGCAGTAGTAATTTCATTTGCGGTAATTCGGTCGCGATCCACACGTTTGCGATAATTTGAGTATTCGGCCTGGACTCGTTGAAGATCAGAAGTTAAAACTGCAACCTCATCAACTTCAACTTCGGCTAACGCTTCATTTACCGCATCAGAGAGCTCCTTATCGGAACTCCCTGGCTCGGTGTTTTCAGATTCGTTGGTCACTTATTTTCTTCAACAATCTCGGCATCTTGAACACCATCATCAGTTTGTGGTTCTTCTGTTGATGTCGCATTTGCTGCATAAAGGGCCGCACCTAATTGTTGTGAAAGTTCACTGGTTTTTTCAGTCGAACTTTTAATAGCAGCAAGATCAGTTCCTTCTAGCGCTTGCTTCAAATCCGCTACTGCAGTTTCTACCTCAGCGCGCTTTTCAGCGTTCTCGCCTTCGGTAAATTTTTCAGCATTATCTTTTAAGAACTTTTCAGTCTGATAGACAAGTGAGTCACCAGTATTGCGAACTTCTGCTTCTTCGCGACGTTGCTTATCTTCATCCGCGTGCGCTTCCGCATCCTTCATCATGCGATCAATCTCTTCTTTAGAAAGAGCTGACCCGCCAGTGATAGTCATTGATTGTTCTTTACCGGTTCCAAGATCTTTAGCAGCAACATGGACGATACCGTCTGCATCAATGTCGAAAGTTACTTCGATTTGTGGGATTCCACGAGGCGCTGGTGCAAGCCCAGTTAGTTCAAACATGCCGAGGCGCTTGTTATAAGCAGCCATTTCACGCTCGCCTTGGAAGGCTTGAATTTGAACTGCTGGTTGGTTGTCATCGGCAGTTGTAAAGATTTCAGAACGCTTTGTTGGGATTGTTGTATTTCGTTCAATCAACTTAGTCATAACGCCGCCCTTGGTTTCAATTCCAAGTGAAAGTGGAGTTACATCTAGGAGTAGAACATCTTTTACTTCACCCTTAAGAACGCCAGCTTGAAGCGCTGCACCGACTGCAACAACTTCATCTGGATTAACGCCCTTATTTGGCTCTTTCCCGCCAGTTAAATCACGAACAAGATCAACTACTGCTGGCATACGAGTTGAACCACCAACGAGAACAACGTGGTCGATATCTGCAATTGGAATTCCGGCATCTTTTAGAACTGATTGGAACGGCTTCTTGCATCGTTCAAGTAGATCAGCAGTCATTCCTTGGAACTGTGCCCGAGTAATAGTTTCATCTAAGAAGAGTGGATTCTTCTCGGTATCAACTGTTATATATGGCAAGTTAATTGAAGTCTGTTGTGAAGAAGATAATTCAATCTTCGCTTTTTCTGCAGCTTCGCGAACACGTTGCATCGCCATTTTATCTTTTGTTAAATCAATTCCAGTCTTTGCGGCAAAAGTTTTTACCAAGTGATCAACCAAGGATTGATCCCAGTCATCTCCACCAAGATTGTTATCGCCGTTGGTTGCTTTAACTTCAACAACACCATCGCCGATTTCTAGAAGTGAAACGTCAAATGTTCCACCACCAAGGTCGAATACTAAAATTGTTTGTTCCGCGCTTCCTTTGTCTAAACCATAAGCAAGTGCTGCGGCGGTTGGCTCGTTAACAATACGCAGAACATTTAGGCCAGCAATTTCGCCAGCTTCTTTTGTTGCTTGTCGTTGCGCATCGTTAAAATAAGCAGGAACTGTGATAACTGCATCAGTAACGGTTTCACCTAAGAAACTTTCGGCATCGCGCTTTAACTTCATCAAGATGCGAGCGCTGATCTCTTGTGGTGTGTACTTCTTGCCATCAATATCAATGTTCCAACTTGTGCCCATATTGCGCTTGACTGAACGAATTGTGCGTTCAACATTTGTTACTGATTGACGTTTTGCAACTTCACCAACAAGGACCTCGCCATTCTTAGCGAAGGCGACGATCGATGGGGTTGTGCGGGCGCCTTCAGCGTTCGTGATCACAGATGGTTCGCCACCTTCTAATACCGATACGCAACTATTTGTTGTTCCTAAGTCGATTCCGACTGCTCTTGCCATTTATTGCTCCCTTTTCTTCTTATTTCCCTTACTATTCCCGCGCGATTTCTGACCGGCTATGGTCGAATTCTCGCAATTGAGCCGCCCGATGTCAAAAGATTGAGTCGAGCGGACTCAAGTTAGTAATTCAGGTAACGCCTCCCTTGAACGGGATATTCCCGCAAGCTCACAGGTTCCCCCCTAACCTTCTCGCATGAGCTATTTAGCCATCGTTTTATATGTCTTCAGCCTTATCGCTATCGCCAGTTTTGGCCTCAAGGTTCGTGAGATGTACCAACGCATTTCGGCCGGCCAGAGCGACCCGGCTCGCTTCTTAAATAAGCGCGCTCGAGCAAGTGCGATGGTTAAAGAGGTCTTGCTCCACACAAAGATGCTCCGCTTTACTGGATCGGCAATCGCACATTGGTTTGTGATGATTGGTTTCGTTGCGCTCTTTGGAACGCTAGTTACCGCTTACGGCCAAATAAATAACGCTTCTTTCATTCTTCCAATAATTGGTGAGTGGACGCCATACCGTTACTTCGTTCTATTCATCGCTTGGTCAACTGGTGTTGGAATTATTGCGCTAATTGGAATAAGAATAGGAACAAAATTCTTCCATAAGAGCCGAACCTCAAGATTCCTTGGATCTAAATCTTTAAAAGCCTATTATGTTGAAGCCACAATTCTAGCAATTGTAATTTGTGTAATTACTTTAGATTATCTAGAACACCAATATTACGTAAATGCCGCGGCAGTTCAAACAGTTGCTGGAATTAAAATTTGGGTATCGATGTTGTGGTTTATTGTAATTGCGAACGACCTAACAATGGGCGTTGCTTGGCACAGATTCTTGGCACCTTTCAATATTTTCTTTAAGCGTAATTTAGATTCCAGACCAGCGCTCGGTGAATTACCGGAAATGATTTCGCATGGCAAACCAATTGATTTTGAAGATCCTAAAGAAGATGATGTCTTTGGAATTGGAAAGAGCTCAGATATTTCTTGGAAGGGCTTGCTCGATATGGCGAGCTGTACTGAATGTGGCCGTTGCCAATCGCAATGTCCCGCTTGGCATACCGATAAACCACTCTCGCCAAAGTTATTGATTATGGCGATGCGAGATCATGCGCTAACAAAAGTTCCGGATAACCGGCCAATTGTTGGCGAAATAGTCTCACCAGAAGTTTTGTGGTCGTGCACGACATGTGGTGCGTGCGTGGAGGAATGCCCAGTAGATATTGAACATATAGATCACATTGTTAATATGCGGCGCTTTCAAGTATTAGTGGAATCCGAATTTCCATCTGAACTTGGTGGAACCTTTAGAAATCTAGAGAAAACCGGTAATCCTTGGGGAGCAAACCGTGCTGATAGAAACGCTTGGATTGCTGAATGTGAATTCCCAGTAACTGTTATCGACGGTGAAATTCCCGAAGATGTTGAATATTTATTCTGGGTGGGTTGCGCTGGTGCCTTTGAAGAACGTGCAAAGAAAACAACAAAAGCGGTGGCAGAACTTCTTTACATGTCTGGCACGAAATTTGGCGTCTTGGGCCAACGTGAAACCTGCAGTGGCGACCCAGCAAGACGCGCAGGAAATGAATTTCTTTACCAAGTACTTTCGAAGGAGAATATTGAAACCTTGAAGCAGACCTTCGGTGCCCGTGGCATAAAGAAGGTTGTTGTTACCTGCCCACATTGCTTCACAACAATTGGCCGTGACTATAAACAGCAAGGTTTCGAATTGCAGATGCTTCACCACACTCAACTCTTGAACCAATTAATTAAAGAGGGAAAGTTAAAAACTTCCCCGCACAAGAGTGGCGCAACAATTACTTACCACGATCCATGTTATTTGGGTCGACACAATCAGATTTACCAACCGCCACGAGAACTTTTGGAATCGACTGGAGTTGAAATTACCGAGATGCCAAGAAATCAAGATCGTTCATTCTGTTGTGGCGCTGGTGGTGCCCGCATGTGGATGGAGGAAACTATTGGTACGCGAATCAATTTAAATCGAGTAGATGAAGCTATTGCTACTGAAGTTAAGGAGGTAGCGGTTGCATGTCCGTTCTGCCGAATTATGGTTAGTGATGGAATGAGCGCAAGAGAATCCGATATTGGAGTTTTAGATGTTGCTCAAGTTCTTCTGCGTAACGTTAAAGGGTAGGAAATAACAACTCCTGCAACTAAACCGCCTAAATGTGCACGCCAATCGATTCCTGGCACAGTAAAGGTAATAAGTAAGTTAACGATTATGACGCCTGTTATGTTCTGGTAATTCGCACCAGACTTCTTGCCAATTACAAAGAGCGCACCAAATAAACCATAAATTGCACCAGATGCACCAACCGCGTAAATGTTATGTGGGCCAAAATAAAGTGATGCTGCTGAGGCGGCTAATAGTGAGCCTAGAAATATGATCGAGTAGCGAACTTTGCCTAAGTAATTTTCTATTGGGGTGCCGATTGAAAAGAGCGCCAACATATTAAAAATTAAGTGCAACCAGCCCGCATGTGTTAAGGCAACTGTTGCTAAGCGGTACCACTGACCGGTTGATACACCTGGGTAATAGCCGTTTGCGTAATTCCCACCGTAGAAAAGCGCTAACTGAGATTGCAGGTCGGGAAAGACATATTGTGTTAAGAGAAAAGTGCCCGAGATAATTACAATCAGACTCGTGGTGAGTGATTGTTTCTCTTTCATATATTTACTCTGAGATTGTTACAGAATTAATTTTTACAGCTTGTACTGGGCGATCTTGGCCACCAGTCTTAACCGCGCCAATTGCATCCACAATCTTCTTTGAGGCTTCATCTTTAACTTCACCAAAAATAGTGTGTTTGCGATTTAGCCAGGCAGTTTCAGCGACTGTAATAAAGAATTGTGAGCCGTTAGTTCCTGGTCCTGCATTCGCCATTGCAAGAATGTAAGGACGATCAAATGCTAATTCACCATGAAATTCATCTGCGAATTGATAGCCAGGTCCGCCAGTTCCATTACCAAGTGGATCGCCACCTTGAATCATAAAGTTTGCGATTACGCGGTGAAAAACAGTTCCATCATAAAGGTTCTTTGAACTCTTCTCGCCAGTGATTGGATCTACCCATTCCCGCTTTCCGGTTGCGAGTTCGACAAAGTTGGCGACGGTCTTCGGCGCATGGTTTGGGAAAAGTTCAATTTTTACATCGCCCATACTTGTGTGAAGAGTTGCTGTTGACATGTTCTCCCTTTCAGTGGATTAATAACTTTCATTTTTTAGTGAAATAAATCTTTTGTGGAGACCAGGGGAATCGAACCCCTAACCCCCGCCTTGCAAAGGCGGTGCTCTACCAATTGAGCTAGGTCCCCGTGTTTAGCGGGTAAGTGGCGCAACCTTATCTAAAGATTGTCTACTTATTAAATCTGTTTAACTGTTCAATAAACGCGATTGGTGGGCCTTAGTGGACTTGAACCACTGACCTCTTCCTTATCAGGGAAGCGCTCTAACCAAGCTGAGCTAAAGGCCCAAACGCGATAATTGAACTGGTGAAGGCTACCCGACTTTAAAGCCTGCACCAAAACCGGGAAATCTGCGCGGAGTTCTTACTCTTTAACCTGTGTGACCGATACGACGGAAATACCTTCATCAAGATTCACTAAGCGAACACCTAGTGTGTCACGGCTTGTTTCACGAATTTCAGAACATGCGGTTCTAATTACAACTCCACCAGAAGTAATTGCAAGAATTTCATCACTAGCTTCAACAATCATTGCACCAACTAACACGCCACGAGAATCTTCATCGATCTTTGCCGCTTTAACACCGAGGCCGCCACGACCTTGTGGGCGATATTCATCTAATGGTGTCCGTTTGGCATAACCACCATCAGTTGCTATCAGGACAAATTTAGGTGATGAAATATCAGTAATTGCAGCCATTGTTAAGAGTTGATCTTTGCTGCGGAATTTCATTCCGATAACACCACTTGTAGATCTTCCCATTGAACGAATTGATTCTTCGTCTGCGCTAAATCTAAGTGACATACCATTCTTTGAAACTAGAAGAATTTCATCCTTCTCACTTACAAGCGCTGCTGAAACCAGTTCGTCACTCTCTTTTAGGTTGATCGCGATTAAGCCACCAGATCGTGGCGAATCAAATTCTACAAGTGGTGACTTCTTAACAATTCCACCACGAGTTGCAATTGCTAGGTATGGATACGATTTATAATCTGAAATTGCAATAACTTGGGCAATTGTTTCATCTGGTTTAAACGCCAGAAGATTTGCTACATGTTGACCACGAGCATCTCGTCCCGCATCTGGTAATTCGTGAACCTTTGCGCGATAAATTCGCCCCTTATTGGTGAAGAAGAGCAACCAATCGTGAGTTGATGCCACAAAGAAATGTTCTACCAAGTCGTCTTGTTTTAAGGCGGCGCCTTTAACTCCTTTGCCGCCGCGGCGTTGTGACCGGTATAAATCAGCCTTTGTGCGCTTGGAATATCCAGTTTTTGTAATTGTGACAACAACACTTTGATCCGGAATTAAATCTTCAACTGATAGATCTGAATCGCCCGCAATAATTTGAGTTCGGCGTTCATTTCCATACTTCACTGTTAACTCTTGTAATTCAACCTTGATGATTTCGCGTTGCTTAACTTCAGAAGCCAAGATGCTATTTAGTTCAACAATTTCAGCCATGAGGCCTTCGTATTCATCGTTAATCTTCTGGCGTTCAAGAGCGGCAATACGGCGCAGTTGCATATCCAAAATAGCATTTGCTTGAACCTCATCGACATCGAGAAGTTTCATCAATCCGGTGCGAGCTTCTTCTGGTGTGCGGGACGCCCGAATTAACGCAATAACAGCATCAAGCGCATCTAGTGCCTTTAAATAACCTTGCAAGATGTGGGCGCGCTTTTCGCGTTCTTGCAATCTGTATTTGGTGCGTCGAACAATTACTTCAACTTGATGTTCGATGTAATAACGGATGAACTCATCAATACGAAGAGTTCTTGGGACGCCATCAACAAGTGCCAACATATTGGCGCCGAAAGAATCCTGTAATTGTGTGTGCTTGTAAAGGTTATTTAAAATAACCTTTGGAATTGCATCATTTCGAAGAACAATTACCAGTCTCTGTCCTAAGCGCTCGTTACCTTCATCGCGTACATCTGCGATTCCTTTGATGCGGCCATCTTTAACAAGTTCAGCAATTTTGAGAGCTAAGTTATCTGGGTTTACTTGATATGGAAGTTCGGTGACAACAAGACAGGTGCGCTTATTAATTTCTTCAACTTCGACAACAGCTCGCATAATTATCGAGCCGCGGCCAGTGCGGTAAGCATCTTCAATTCCTTGATGACCAACAATTAAAGCCTTGGTTGGAAAGTCTGGGCCTTTTACTATTGTTAATAATTTTTCTAATAGCTCTTTTGAATCGGCATCGGGATTTTCAAGCGCCCAGACAACTCCTTCAACAACTTCATTTAAATTGTGTGGTGGAATGTTGGTTGCCATCCCCACAGCAATACCAGCGCTGCCATTTACAAGAAGGTTTGGAAAGCGACTTGGTAGAACAGTTGGCTCTTGTGAGCGACCGTCATAGTTTGGAATGAAATTAACGGTGTCTTCATCAATATCTCGCATCATTTCCATTGCGAGCGGTGCAAGTTTTGCTTCGGTATAACGCATTGCTGCGGCTGGATCATTTCCTGGCGAACCAAAGTTTCCGTTTCCATCAATTAGTGGATAACGAAGTGACCAGAACTGGGCAAGTCGTACAACTGCGTCGTAAATTGCTGTGTCACCGTGTGGATGATAATTACCCATAACATCACCAACGATGCGAGAAGATTTGTAGTAACCCTTATCTGGTCGATAACCAGCGTCGTACATTGCATATAAAACTCTGCGGTGAACTGGTTTTAAACCATCACGAATATCTGGAAGTGCACGACCAACAATTACTGACATCGCATAATCTAGATATGAACGCGCCATCTCAACTTGGAGATCAACAGATTCGATTCGGTCGTGAGCAGCAGTCTTATCTGAATTCATATTTTCAGCCATTTGTGATCACCTAGATATCCAAGAATCGAACATCTTTAGCGTTGCGTTGAATAAAGCTTCTGCGTAGCTCTACATCTTCACCCATAAGTACTGAGAACAAATCATCTGCTGCTGCAGCGTCATCAAGTGTTACTTGAATTAATACTCGGTGTGCCGGGTCCATTGTTGTATCCCATAGTTCTTTTGCGGGCATTTCGCCTAGACCTTTGAAGCGTTGGATTCCATCCTCTTTCGGTAGGCGCTTCCCAGCATCTATACCAATTTTAATAAAGCCATCTCGTTCGCGATCAGAGAATGCGTATTGGACTGGTTCTTTGCCGCCCCACTTAAGTTTGTAAAGAGGTGGTTGTGCAAGATAGACAAAACCATTTTCAATAAGTGGTCGCATAAATCTAAATAACAAAGTTAAAAGCAAGGTCCGAATATGTTGGCCATCAACATCCGCATCTGCCATCAAAATAATTTTGTGGTAGCGAAGTTTTGCAACATTAAAATCATCGTGAATACCGGTTCCAAGCGCGGTAATAAGCGATTGCACTTCGTTATTCTGTAACACGCGATCAATGCGAGCCTTTTCAACATTTAGGATTTTCCCGCGGATTGGAAGTACTGCTTGATATCTTGAATCGCGGCCACCCTTTGTTGAACCGCCAGCAGAATCACCTTCGACTATATAAAGTTCACATTTTTCTGGCTCAGTCCATTGGCAATCTGCCAACTTTCCTGGCATGCCCCGCCCCTCAAGTAAACCTTTTCGGTTGCGTGATAAATCTCGAGCTTTGCGGGCAGCAACTCGCGCGGCGGCGGCATCAATACTTTTACGGACAATATCTTTACCTTCACCTGGATGCTGTTCAAACCAAGTAGTTAAATGATCATTCATGCTCTTTTGAGTAAATGATTTTGCTTCCGTGTTGCCCAGTTTTGTTTTAGTTTGTCCTTCAAATTGTGGTTCGGCAAGTTTAATTGAAACAATCGCAGTTAAACCTTCGCGGACATCTTCACCGGTTAGACGATCTTCTTTTTTGCGGATAAATCCCCACTCTTCACCAAACTTATTTACAACCGAAGTTAGGGCTGTCCGAAATCCTTCTTCATGGGCGCCGCCTTCATGAGTGTGGATTGTGTTTGCAAAGGTGTAAACAGATTCGGTAAAACCAGCGTTCCATTGCATTGCTACTTCTAAACTCATTTTATGCTTTGTTTCGTCAGTTACAAAAGTGATGATTGATTTGTGGGTTTCACCTTTTGTTTGATTTAAGTGTTTAACAAAATCAATAATTCCACCCTCATAGTGGTAGCGAACATAATTTGGTTCGCCTTTTTCATCAACGTGGCCAGGACGTAGATCTGTAAGCGTTAAAATCAACCCTTTATTTAAAAATGCCATCTCGCGAAAGCGAGTTGAAAGAACTTCGAATGAGAAATCGGTAGTTTCAAAAATTTCAGCCGATGGCCAGAAGGTTACAGTTGTACCGTGATCGGAAGTCGCCTCGCCTTTACGCACTGGCGCTTGGGGAACTCCTAACTTATATTCTTGATACCAATGAAAACCATCTCGTTTTACTTCAACAGCAAGGTCAGCGCTGAGTGCGTTTACGACAGAGATGCCAACACCGTGCAAACCACCAGAAACTGAATATCCGCCATCGCCAAACTTTCCACCGGCGTGAAGAACTGTTAATACAACTTCAAGTGCTGGCTTTTTTTCTACCGGGTGCATATCTACTGGGATTCCGCGGCCGTTATCTATACATTGCAGAGAGCCATCTGGCATTAAAGTGATGTTGATATCGGTGCAATAACCAGCGAGCGCTTCATCAACTGAGTTATCAACTACTTCATAAACTAAATGATGCAGCCCGCGCTCACCAGTGGATCCGATATACATCCCAGGGCGTTTACGAACGGCATCTAGGCCTTCAAGGACGGTGATGTTCGAGGCGTTATAGGAACTCTTACTCAATTGGCGCCTCCGATCACTACTCAAATTCCTGCGAGGAAAATCTCTCAAATTGGCTGAGAATTAAACCTCGGCTCTTTTCTTTAAATCACTGCCGTAATCCTAGTCCTTAAAACAATCTTGGACTACCGCAAAAGAGCCTTGTGCGGTGGATTTAACGGGCTATCTCATCGAAGTTGTGGGTAGTTACTGTGTGGGCGGTTAAATGAATCTTAACCGTAGGTGTCACGCGGTCCTTTGGCTCCCCGAATCGTTCTAAGCCCTTTCTTCCAACTTGGGGCGTGGGGCCCGATAAATACCAGGGTTTCAACTAGAGCTCCGGGTGCTGACCCACTTATTGTTTTTAACAAATCAACAGTAATTAAATTTAATTGTGTTGCCCAAGCTGTTGATGTTGTTTGAATTGTTAAACGGCCATCTACTAGAGAGATTGGGTTTGAGTGTGTTGCTATTTCAAAACCGACAATTTTCTCCCATTCGGCGAAGATATTTCCTTCGGCTAAACCTTGGCGCCAATCACGTGAAATAACTAATTCATCTAACACCGACCCGATTTGTTGAGGATCACCAACTTGGCCGCGAGTTTCAGTGCTTTCACCAATTTTATTTCTTTTTGGTTGATTTCTGAAAGCCCGGTATAGCTCTCGAGCTAAATCACGGGCCATTTATTCACCTGTCGCAATCTTTGAAACATGCCCAGATTTTACAAGGTATCTGCTTCCAACCAACTCTTTGGGTAGATCGTTCTCTACTGCGACTGTTATAAATGTTTGCTCCGCACTTTTTGCTAATTTAATTAAATGAGCTCTGCGCTCTTCATCTAACTCTGAAAAAACATCATCTAAAATCAAAATTGGTTTTAAACCATCTTTCGCTAACAATTGATAAGTTGCTAATTTTAAACTTAAAGCAACCGACCAAGATTCGCCATGGCTTGCATACCCTTTAACTAAATGATCACCTAGGTTTAATAACAAGTCGTCGCGATGTGGGCCAGTTAAAGTTAAACCCCTCTCTATTTCGGCCGCGCGAGTAATGCGCATACGCTCCAATATTTTTGCAGTGTTTTCATTTGCGTTTAGAGTTGGCTCTTCGATACTCGATTTATAACTTATAAATGCCAGTTTATCCGAAGAGATGTCCTGATATATTTCTTGAAATATCGGCTCAAAATCGCGGAGCGCTTGTAGCCTGGTCGCAATAATCTCCCCGCCAAAGTTTGCAACTTGTTCATCCCATGCCGTGAGAGATTCGGTGCCTGCTCTTGATTTCAATAGTGAGTTGCGTTGCCGAACCGCCCGCTCGTAATCAGAGATAACACCCGCCATTCGTGGGGATCTAAGAATTAAAAGTTGATCAATAAATTTTCGCCGTTCACTTGGGTCTCCACGAACTAAATCTAAATCTTCTGGTGAAAAGTATATTGCTTGAACAATTCCAAAAATTTCTTTCTGGCTGCGTACTGGGTTCTGATTGATTCGCGCACGGTTGGCCCGCTCACTATTTATTTCTAATTCAACTAAAACTTCTCGATCTGGTAGTTGGGTTTTCGCCCGGATATAAGCGGAGGTGCTACCTAGTTGAATTAGTGGTTGGTCGGCGGAGACTCGGTGTGAAGAGAGGAATGACAGATAAAGAATTGATTCAATAATGTTTGTTTTGCCTTCACCGTTGCGCCCAATAAAGATAGAGATTCCTGGGGAAAGATCTAGATCTAAAGTTTTATAAGATCTAAAAGTTGTAAGTGAGAGGTTTGAAATAAACACTTTATTAAATTACTAATAAATTACTAAGAGGTGTAGCGCATTGGCATTAATAAATACTTGTATGAAGTATTTATGGCGCCACCTGGTTCAGTTTTTCCTGTGAGGACCGCAGGTTTTTTATCTCCAGTAAAAGAGATATGCACAAAAGGTGAGTTGATTGCTTGTAGGCCGTCGGTTAGAAAAGTTGGGTTAAATGCGATGTTGATATCTTCACCAGAATAATTAATATTTAACTCTTCTGTTGCTTGGGCATCTTCACCAGTTCCAGCTTCAAGGTGTAAAAGGTTATTACCAAAAATTAACCGTAGTGGGACTGTTTTATCTGTAACTAGAGCTACTCGGCGTACTGAATCTAAAAATGGTGCGGTTTCGATGGTTGCTTCTGCTGTTGATTCTGACGGTAATAAATGTCTAAATGGTGGGAAGCTGCCATCTAAAGTGCGGGATGTCATTGTTTTTTCATCTGAAACAAACCCAACTAGTTTTTCATTTGAAGTTGTTGGCGAAAGGGCAAAAGTAATTTGGCCGTTTCCAATTAATGATTTTGCGGCATCAACTAAAGTGCGAGCTCGAAGCAAAGTAGAGGCTTCTAAATTTTGATCTTTTGGGCTCCAATTAATTTCTTTTACTGCTAGTCGATATCTATCTGTTGCTGCCATGGTGATAGTTGTTTTAGTTATTTCAATATGCACCCCAGTAAGGGTTGGAAGTGAGTCATCTTTACCGGCTGCAACTGCTACTTGGTGCACGGCTGTGGCAAACACATCTCCGGGAATTTCACCTGCTGTTTGTGGCAAGGTTGGAAGGTTTGGGTATTCATTAACCGACAGAGTTGGAAGTGTGAATTTTGCGCTTCCCGCAGTTACTAAAACTCTTGTTCCGTCTAATAAAAACGTAACTGGTTTTGCAGGGAGAGATCTAGCTATTTCAGCTAACAACCTTCCAGGAACTAAAACCCTTCCTTTGGTTGCAATATCTGCGCTGATAGTTGCTTTGGTTGAGGTTTCCAGATCTGACCCGGTGAGTGTGATTGAGTCAACCACATCAATCATGATTCCAAGGAGCGCGGTTTGAATAGGCCTTGTGGAGAGGCTGCGAGCAACCCAATTGACAGCATCGATCAATGGATCGCGTTCGACAATAAACTTCATCTCTCTATCCTTCCCTCTTGGCCTCGGTTAGCAAACCCACACAGGTTCGCCAATCCCCAACCTTCTTTATTTAATATAATTAGTAGTAGTAACTAGCTTTGAATCCTGTGGAAAACAAAGAAAACCCCTGGCCGCGTGCTGTAAAAGAACAAGAGCGCGGTTGTGGATAACCAGTGGATAAACCCTACTAGCTTTCTCTGCGCCCACTAACACCACACCCTTCCCTTGCTTTTCAACAGTTATCCCCAAGTTATCCCCAAGATGGGGGCAACTTTCTACACAGGTTGTGTAGTTAGTTTCTAGCTTGAATTTTAATCCGGTTGGTTAATTCCGTGACCTGGTTATAGATCGACCGGCGCTCAGCCATTAATTGCCGGATTTTGCGGTCGGCATGCATAACAGTTGTGTGGTCGCGTCCCCCGAAGGTCTGCCCGATTTTTGGCAGAGAGAGCTCAGTCAGTTCGCGGCATAAATACATTGCAATCTGGCGGGCGTTTACCAAGACCCGAGACCTTGAACTCCCACATAAGTCATCCAAGGTAAGGCTGAAATAAGTTGCAGTCTGGGCCATGATTGTTGTGGCAGTTATTTCCGGGCCACCAACCTCAGGAATCAAATCCTTTAAAACTATTTCCGCTAAACCTAGATCAACCGCTTGGCGATTTAAGGATGCGAAAGCTGTAACACGAATTAACGCACCTTCAAGCTCGCGAATGTTTGAAGAAATTTTACTGGCAATATATTCAAGAACATCATCTGGCGCATTTAACTTATCTTGCGCAGCTTTTTTGCGAAGAATAGCGATACGGGTTTCTAACTCAGGAGGTTGGATATCTGTTATTAGACCCCATTCAAATCGACTACGGAGTCGATCTTCCAAAGTGGTTAATTGTTTTGGTGGGCGGTCGCTAGAAATTACGATCTGCTTATTCGCGTTATATAACGTGTTAAAAGTATGGAAAAACTCTTCTTGGGTCCGCTCCTTATTTTCCAAGAACTGAATATCATCGACCAATAAAACATCTAAGTCACGATAACGGCGTTGAAAAACTGAGGCCTTGTCATCACGAATCGAGTTAATAAAGTCATTTGTGAACTCTTCGCTTGAAACATAACGAACCCGCACACTTCCATAAAGCTCTTTCGCATAAGCCCCAATCGCGTGTAATAAGTGGGTTTTACCGAGCCCAGACTCACCATAAATAAATAGTGGGTTATAAGCCTTTGCTGGGGCTTCAGCAACAGCAACAGCCGCGGCGTGCGCGAAGCGATTTGATGCACCAATAACAAAGGTTTCAAAGATATAACGCGGATTTAATTGAGTTGGCTCTGCGGCAACCAAAGATCTAGAGTCGCGACCAGTTCCAGATTTTGGTGGTTGTTCAATAATTGGCTCAACAACATCTTCAACAACATCTTCTTGTAAAGTTTCATCAATAGTCACAGCAATATTTATTTTCTGATCAAGTTTGGCAGAGAGCGCCTCATTTAAAATTGCACGAAGCCGGGTCTCTAAAACATCTTTTGCAAAAGCGTTAGGGGCGGATAATAATAAATTTGAACCACTCTCATTTTGAATCAAACCTAAAGGTTTTGTGAGAGCTAGAAATGCGCGGTGTTGCGGGGACTCCACAGAAACATCAGCAATTACCGCGCCCCAAAGTGTGGTTAGGTCGTCAATCTCAAGTAGTGCCATGTGGTCCCCAAATCCTAAAAACCGCTAAGTTGCTAAAACCAAGTTGTCCACAAGGTTATCCACAGCCTGTGGTCTAAAGTAAAACTTGAGCCTTTTGGCCCGCATTTCTGTGGATAGAGAGCGAAAGTAGGGGCAATCCTGAGAAATTGCAAGTGGTTATCCACACACACTAAACCCAAGCAAATCAAATAAAGCCCAAAAAAGCAGCTCTCCCGGGTTTGACCCTTATCGATAGGTGGCCGTAACCTAACTCCCTCATCGCCATTTTGCCCAACAAAATTGTGACCCACCAATTGTGACCCAATAGGCCAGAACCTGTTGGAGAGATCCCCGAAAGTCTTAAGGAGAGTTTTATGTCAAAGCGCACATTTCAACCTAACGTTCGCAAGCGCGCAAAGAAGCATGGCTTCCGCGCCCGCATGGCAACACGTGGTGGAAGAGCAGTACTAGCTTCTCGCCGCGCTAAGGGGCGCACACGCATCTCTGCCTAACCGCAGATTAATTGCTGATACCAGTGCTGCCAGCCAAGAACCGGTTGCGTACAAGTAAAGATTTTGCTCTAACTACAAAAACTGGAGTTCGAGCAACTTCTCTCTCACTTGTCGTTTATCTAAAAGCCAACACAAATGGATCAAGCGCGCCTCAAATCGGATTGATTGTAAATAAATCTGTCGGTGGATCTGTAGTCCGTCATCGAGTTTCTAGACAATTGCGCCACTTAATTTCTACGCAGATCCAAACCCTTCCATTAAATAGCCAACTTGTAATTCGCGTACTGCGCAATCAACCAAACTTTGATGCCGAACTATCTGATTTGATGCCGAAGGTAATTAGCAAAATTGTGGTGAGCGCATGAGAAAAGCCTTCGCAATAATTATTGAATTTTACCAAAAATGGATTTCGCCAGCCTTTGGCCCGCGTTGCAAGTATTACCCAAGTTGTTCGACATATGCCACTAATGCAGTTTCAGAGTATGGCGCTAAGGGTTTAACCATGGCGGCCTGGCGGCTGGTTCGTTGTAATCCTTGGTCACATGGTGGCGTCGACTACGTCTTATCTAAGAGTTCTAAACAACCAATAAAAACTGGAGCAAACTAATGGGATCTATCCTAAACCCCTTGTATTTCGCTGTTTCCTGGGTCATTGTAACTTTTCACTCTTTACTCGGTTATATCTTTGGTGAGAACGAAAGTGAAAGCATAAAGTGGAGCCTCTCAATTATTGGACTAGTAATTTTAATTCGAATTATTTTAATTCCCCTCTTTGTAAAGCAAATCAAGAGCCAGCGCGCGTTAACCGCCCTTCAGCCCCACATGAAAGAGATACAAAAGAAGCACAAGGATGATCGCCAGAAGCAATCAGAAGAGATGATGAAGCTCTACAAAGAGCACAAAACAAATCCTTTAGCCTCTTGCTTTCCAATCCTCGCTCAAGCACCAATCTTCTTCGCGCTGTTTACAGTTCTAAATGGTATTGCCCGTAATACTCCACATGGGGTCCTGAAAGGCGATCTATTACTTTCCGCGCAAGAAGCAAAATTCTTTGGCGCTAATCTTTCTAGTACTTTCCTAAGTTCAGATACAAACACACAAACCAAGCTTGTAATAGTGGCGCTAATTATTTTTATGTCGGCAACAACGTTTACCACCCAACGTCAATTAATGGTTAAGGGAATGCCGAAAATGGATTCCTCGAATAATATGATGTTGCAACAACAAAAAATTATGCTTTATGTTTTTCCGGTAATTTTTGCAGTCTCTGGTGTTAATTTCCCAGTTGGTGTATTAATTTATTGGTCAACAACAAACCTTTGGACCTTTGGTCAACAGTTCTATGTAATTAAGAGAAACCCAACACCGGGCTCACCAGCATATGAAGAGTTAATGAAGAAGCGCACAGTTAAAGACAAAGACAATGGCGCGCTTCCAACAACAAATGAAGATGGAACTACTCAAACAGATCCAGGGGTTGAGCAGAGCAAACCACAACAACGGCAACAGCCATCTAAGGGTTCAAAGAAGAAGAAAAAGAAATAGAAATAGAAAAATAGAAATAGTAATAAATCAGATTTATCGGTTATATCGGATTTATCAGCAAAACCAAACTTTCATCAACAGAAGGAGAGATAAATGAGCGAAGTAGTAGAACAGATTGAAGAGAGCGAAGAGGCACCAAAAACCTCAAAAACAGAGAAGAAATCACTAGTTGCTCACCTTGAAGAAGAGGGCGATGTAGCTGCGGATTATCTTGAGGGGCTTCTAGACATTACAGATCTAGATGGCGATATCGATATCGATGTTGAAAATGACCGCGCCTCTCTAGCAATCGCGGGCGGCGCCCTTAGCCACCTCGTTGGTGATCGCGGCGAAGTCCTGGATGCGATTCAAGAGCTAACCCGGCTTGCTGTTCAAACCTCAACCGGAGAGCGTTCCCGCTTAATGCTCGATATCGATAACTTTCGGAGCGAGAAGAGAGAGGAGCTAGCAAAGCTAGCCCACGAAATAGCTGATCAAGTTAAATCATCTGGTGAAGCTGTGAAGCTGAGCCCTATGAACGCCTTTGAACGCAAAGTCATCCACGACACGATCCAAGAGATTGGCCTAACTAGCGAATCTGAGGGCGAAGATCCAAATCGTTGTGTTGTAGTTCTTCCTGAATAATTAAAGAACTCCTGTGAGCGTTTCACGTGAAACCTTAATTTCCGCCTACTTTGGCGAGCGTCAAGAAGAGGTAGCCAGATTTGCCGAAATCTTGGCAACCTGGGGGATTGAGCGGGGATTGGTCGGCCCAAAAGAGGGAGAGCGCATCTGGGATCGCCACATTGCTAACTGCATCCCCATCACAACCCTGCTTTCAAAGGGATCTTCCCTTCTAGATATTGGCTCCGGCGCTGGCCTGCCCGGAATTGTGATCGCGCTGGCACGGCCAGATGTAAAAATTACCCTTTTAGAGCCCTTACAGCGCCGCATCGACTTTCTCGAAGAGGTAGTTGGCGAGCTTGGAATTGAAGTAACGGTAAAAAGAGGCAGGGCAGAGTCCTTTAAGGGCGGATTTAACTATGTAACCGCCAGGGCGGTGGCCCCACTTCCTAAATTGGCTACGGTTTCATGGCACCTAGTTATGGGCGGTGGCTCACTTCTGGCCATGAAGGGCGAAGGAGCAGCAACCGAACTTGAGGCGGCAAAGCTTGAGGCACCTAAAATCTTTAAAAAGGTGGCCAAAGCCGAAATTCATGAAATCACCTTAGGCGAGTTGCCGGTAGCGCGGGTTATTGAACTTAAAAAGGCTGGTTAGATAGCCATGTGAATGGCTCACGTGAAACATCCAAAACCAAGGTGGTCGGTATTAGGCGGCTAAAAGAGCCGATGCCCACACCTCTCAAGACTCGGGTTTTCACTGTGGCCAACCAAAAAGGCGGGGTGGGTAAGACAACCACAGCGGTAAATATTGCTGCAGCCCTAGCTATGGGCGGCTTAAAGGTCCTAGTAATAGATCTAGACCCCCAAGGAAATGCCTGTACTGCACTTGCTATTGATCGTGAAGAGCTAGCCGGAATGTATGAAGTACTAGTTAAAGACCTGCCACTCTCGGAAATAGTTACAAAGGTTGCTGGCTTCCCACACCTTGAATGCGCACCAGCAGATATCGAATTGGCCGGGGCTGAAATAAATATGGTTGGTTTTGTATCAAGAGAATCCAGGCTGAAGATCGCGCTAGAAAAATTCTTAACAGAACGCGAAGCAAGCGGGGCCCGGCTTGATTATGTAATTATTGATTGTCCACCAAGCCTCGGCCTTTTAACCGTTAATGCGTTAACCGCGGCCGAAGAGGTATTGGTTCCAATCCAATGCGAATATTACTCACTTGAGGGCTTAACGCTTTTATTGAAAACTCTGCAACAAGTTCAACAGATGTTAAATCAGAGAGTTCGGATCTCAACAATTGTTTTAACGATGTTTGATTCCAGAACTCGATTAGCAAATGATGTTGCCAATAACGTCCGCCAACATTTTCCAAACGAATTAATCGATGTGCCAATACCAAGAACAGTCCGCATTTCTGAAGCGCCATCATTTAATCAAACAGTGATGACATACGACGCGTCTTCTCCAGGCGCAATTGCTTATATGACAGTAGCGCGAGAGATTGCTCGACGTGGCTCTGGTGACGTTATCAACCAACTTAATAATGGAGCGCATACAGCATGAGCACTCGCAAAGGTGGATTAGGTCGCGGATTAGATTCACTTATACCAACATCACTAAGTGCACCGCTTATGACAAACACCGGTGTAACAATTGCAGATCAAGGTGAAGTTGATATAAATGCAATTATTCCAAATCAAAAACAACCTAGAACTATTTTCGACACTGATGCACTAAATGAATTAGCCGCATCTATTAAAGAAGTAGGAGTTTTACAACCACCCGTTGTAAGAGATATTGGAAATGGCAAGTACGAATTAATTATGGGCGAACGCAGATTGCGCGCCGCAAAATTAGCGGGTTTAAAAACTATTCCGGTAATTATCCGACAGACCGCAGATAACGAATTACTTCGCGAAGCACTTCTCGAAAATATTCATCGCAGCCAATTAAATCCTTTGGAAGAGGGATCTGCATATCAAAATTTGTTAAACGATTTTGGTTACACCCATGACGAGCTAGCAGTTAAAGTTGGAAAATCAAGACCAGCAATTACAAACACACTTCGCCTATTAAATTTGCCAGCAAGTGTTCAACGCCGAATTGCTGCAGGAATTTTATCTGCGGGGCATGCGCGCGCACTTTTAACTCTTAACGATGAAAGTGAAATTGAAAAACTTGCAGGGCGCATTGTTTCTGAAGGCTTAAGTGTTCGTGCAACTGAAGAGATTGTCGCAACTCACCAAGGTTCATCAAAGCCAGCAAGACCAAAGGCTGGAAAGTTGCGCTCACCCAGGCTAAAAGAGTTAGCGGATGGAATGTCTGATCGTTTAGATACTCGGGTAACCGTGGAACTAGGGAAACAAAAAGGAAAAATTACAATTGAATTTGCAACGCTAGAAGATTTAGAGCGGATTAATAACTTAATTTAAACCGCGTAATTCCATTTCAGTCTTAATGACTCCAGCAAGAGATTTAACCCCTTCGCGGATTCGCTCAGGACTTGGGAAGCAATAGGAAAGTCGAAGTGACCAACTGCCAAAACCATCGGTATAAAAAGCAGTTCCTGGAACATATGCAACCTTGGAAACAATCGCTTTTGGCATTAACGCCTTGGTATCAATCTCTGGAGGAAGTGTTACCCAAACATAGAATCCGCCACCTGGCTTGGTCCAAGTAGCACCTGCGGGAAATGTAGCCTCGAGCGTTTCAAGCATTACATCGCGGCGAACCTTATAAAGTTGAGCGAAAGATGTAATTTGATCGCGCCATGGTTGGTCAGATAAGTAATTAGAGATTGCAAGCTGAGTGAAATTTGAAGGACAGAGAATTGAAGATTCACTTGCTATTACGAGTTTCTCTTTTAACGCTTGTGGAACAAGTGCCCAACCAATACGGAAGCCTGGGGCAATAGTCTTTGAGAAAGTCCCGAGATATAAAACATTCTCAGAGTCCTCAGCACGCATTGCATTAGGCGATGGGCGTTCAAAACCTAACAAACCGTAAGGGTTATCTTCGATTACAAAAATTGATTCATCACGACAAATTTCCAAGATTTCTGTTCTGCGCTCTGCAGTCAGAAGAACTCCGGCTGGATTCTGGTAATTTGGAATTAAATATAAGAACTTAATCTTGCGGCCAGTTGCGCGCGTAGCAGTTATTGCTTCACGAAGCGCAATTGGGATAAGACCATTGTTATCCATTGCGACGTGCACAACTTTCGCTTCATATTGATGGAAAGTTCCGAGTGCTCCAACATATGAAGGCGCTTCAACCAAAACCACATCGCCTGGATCAATGAAGATTCGAGATATTAAATCAAGTGCTTGTTGCGAACCAGTTGTAACAATTACATCATCAGGGTGAGCGCGGATGCCTTCTAGCGCCATTACGTCACAAATTTGCTCGCGAAGCTTTGGATGTCCTTGGCCACTTCCATATTGCAGCGCCTCTTGACCGTTATCGCGTATTAACTTTTCAACAACACTTGCCATCATTTCCATTGGGAAAGCTGAAAGATTTGGCATTCCACCTGCAAGTGAAACAATGTCAGGACGAGATGCAACAGCGAAGAGCGAACGAATCTCACTTGGTTTCATCATGGCGGCGCGATGGGCGAAGCGATCAGTTAAGTTCTGAACCTCACCAGTATGGATGCGCGTAATGTCGTTACTCATTGGCCAATCTTGCCATAACAAGGGAGGCGAAGGGATTCCTATTTACTACTTGCGGAGCCCAGCCTTGCGCAAGTCCGAGATTTTCAAGGTCCCAGTTTTTGCATCATTTTCAGCCGATAGATAGAGGCGTTGAATCGCGACCATTATTGATTCGACAACGGTTTCACGGAAGGCAACATCCGAGAGTCGCTTAACATCACCAGGATTCGATAAATACCCCAGATCTATTCGCACAGCAGGGGCTTTAGTTAGGCGCAATAAATCCCAGGATTTTGCATGGGTTCGGCAATTCAACAAATCGGTACGAGCGGTAATTTCACGCTGAACCAGAGCGGCAAATCTCTCACCAACCACTGAGTGCACGCCATGCAAATCATTTCCATAATAATAAGTAGTTAAACCATGCGCCAAATCATTCTTGTAGGTATCAGTGTGAAACGAAATTACTAAATCAGCCCCGGAATCATTCGCTAATTTAATCCGCTCACTCTCACTGGGATCTTTAACGCTACTTCGAGAGATAAAAACCGTTACACCAAGCGCAATTAATCGGCCCTCTAGGCGTTGCGCAATATCAAAGGCTATTTCACTATCTTGCGGCAACGAACTTGGATCTAAAACAACTATTTTATTTGCAAGCGCCGGTCCGCGCACTGCACGATTTGCATTGTCGCGCAATTGGGTAGGCGCACCACCTGAGACCGTTTTTAATAACCTCATTAAAGACATGATTGTTGCGGGGCCACAAACTCCATCTACCTTGACGCCAGCAGACTTTTGGAATTCTTTAACAGCGCCATCAGTGCGGGAACCGAAGACCGCGTCTACACGACCACAATCGAAACCCATATCAACTAAGCGGGATTGCAGCGCAGCAACATCATCACCACGAAGTGGCTTTCCAGGGTTAAAGGACAAGATTCGATCACCAAGTTTCCAACGGGCTTCATCAATTGCACGAATTGTTGGGCCATCAATTTCACCAGAAACAATTAACCCGCGCTCTTGTTGGAATGCGCGCAGACCATCTTCTTCAACCGCACCAAAGTTAGTAGATGCGGTTTTTAAAAACCCAAGTCTGGTTAACGTATTTGTGACCAACGAAATTACATTGGTCTCCTCACCAGATGGAGACATCGATTTAGATAAACGCGGCGAGTTCTTTTAACAGAGCCGGCTTTGGCTTCGCACCAACCACAGTTTTAACAACTTCACCATTTACATAAACATTCAACGTTGGAATTGACACAATTCCATATTTAATTGCAATGGCCGATTCTTCATCAGTATTTAACTTAACCACCTTTATCTTCCCAGCATATTCTTCGGAGATTTGATCAAGTATTGGTCCTACTGCGCGACAAGGGCCACACCACTCAGCCCAAAAATCTACTAGCACTGGAATTGAACTCTTTAAAACTACTTCATCGAAAGTTGCGGCTGTTACTGGTTGTGCTGCGCTCATTATTTCCTCTTCTTACTCTCTTATATTTCTTGGTGGTTGGATAATTGTAATTAATGGCTGGCTAAGAAACGTTCAGCATCCAGCGCGGCTTGGCAACCAGTACCAGCTGCAGTGATTGCTTGACGATAGGTGTGGTCAACTAGATCACCACAAGCAAAGACACCCTTCTGATTTGTTCGCGTAGAGCGGCCATCAACCTTCACATAACCTTCGCCATCCAAATCTATTTGACCTATTAGCAACTCACTTCTAGGCAGATGCCCGATGGCCACAAAGAGAGCGTCAAAATCTCGCTCACTCTCTTCGCTAGTAAGCAAATTGCGAAGCTTCAACCCAGAAACTTTATCAGCGCCAAGAACATCTATAACTTCAGTATTCCAAATGAATTCAATCTTAGGATTCGACTTAGCGCGCTCAATCATAATTTTCGATGCTCGAAGTGAATCGCGACGGTGAATTACATAAACCTTACTTGCAAACCTTGTTAGGAAAGTGGCTTCTTCCATTGCGGAATCGCCACCACCAACTACGGCAATTACTTTCTCCCGAAAGAAGAAACCATCGCAAGTTGCACACCAAGAAACCCCGCGTCCAGATAAGCGCTTCTCATTTGTTAGACCAATCTCTTTGTAAGCAGAACCAGTCGCAAGAATTACTGACTTACTCTTTAAAGTATTTCCAGAACCATCAGTTAGAACTTTTATCTCACCACTTAAATCCATAGATACGATGTCATCAGTAAATATTTTTGTTCCAAATCTTTCGCATTGCTTGCGAAGGGAATCCATAAGATCTGGGCCCATCACACCATCAGGGAACCCTGGAAAATTTTCAACCTCAGTGGTATTCATGAGTGCGCCACCAGCAGTAACAGATCCTTCATAAAGTACGGGTGCTAGTTCTGCGCGAGCGGCATAAATTGCGGCGGTATATCCAGCTGGGCCCGAACCCACAATTACTACATCAAGTATTTCGCTCATCTAGCTACCCTATCTTTTTACGGTTGGTAAGAACTTCAATGGCGCTAGTAATTTCACTAACACGGGCTATCTTGCAGAGAGCTAGGTAACCAAACGCCGATATAAATAGAACGATAATCAATCTAACAGTATTCCCGCCCGGGATTGAGTCTTTAAGTAGCCAAATAGGAAGCGCGATCACAAGTGCCAACCCAGTTAGTTTGGCGTAAAACCCAATAACTTCAGAGATTGAAATATGAATTTCGTATCGACGGAGCAGTCGAACCGTGCTCCAAGTTCCAAAGTAATAACTAATTGCAAGAGATCCAGCTAATCCGACCGTAACCCATTCCGGCGGCAAGATAAATGCGAGGGCAACTGCGAAGAGAATTCCAACAACATTCATAATCGTATTACTTAAAACTTGTAACTTAACGCTCTCAAAAGCGCTCAATCCGCGGAGAGCAATCAAGTTAACACTCATCGGCGCCAATCCAAGAGCAAGAGCGGAAAGGGTGTATCCCAAATAATTCGAATCAGCACGCGAAATTCCAAAGAAAAGCGCCCCGGTCATGAGTGGCCCAAAGAAGAGAAAAGCTACAGCGCTAGGAACGGTTACTAGGCCAACGATGCGCATTGCCTTTACAAGTTGGTCCTGAATTAATTGAGGTTTCTTCTCATGCGCAAATTTTGAAAGCGTAGGCAATAAAGCAGTTACTACAGAGATAGTGATGATTGAATGCGGCAGCATGTAGATCAAAAGCGCATTACTAAAAGGAGTAAACCCAACACCTGTTTCTATCCCAGCCTCTAGCGCCCTAACTGCAGCACCGGTAGAAAGATTTACCGTTACCAAATAACTTACCTGTGAAATCGCCGCAAACAACAAAGTCCAGGTCGCTAAGTGAAGTGATTTGCGTAATTCCGAATCACGCCAATCAAAACGCGGGCGGATTTTGATGTTAGTTCTAGATATAACTGGAATTAGGATGAGCGCCTGTACCACGTAACCAGCAGTACTACCCAAACCAATCCAAATAATCTCAGAAGTTGGAATTGTCTCAACTGTAGGTTGGGTGGAATATTTAAGGAACCACCCAAAAACTGCAATAGCGATAAGGTTATTTAAAACCGGGGCCCACATCATCGGCCCAAATTTGCCCTTAGCGTTTGCGACTTGCCCAAGTAGCGCAAAGAGACCCATGAAAAAGATCTGTGGCAGGCAGTAACACATGAATTCAGTTGTTACATCGAATTCCGGGCGGCCGATATAACTTGTTGCAAATATCCCCACCAACACCGGAGCGAGCAAAATAGAAAGGATTACTAAGCCACCTAAAAATACGCATGTTGCCGTAACTAAACGCGAAATGAATGCACTTCCACCATCTAAGTCATTTGTTGATCTAACAATCTGAGGCACAAAGACAGCAGTTAGTGCGCCGCCAATAATTAAGTTATAAAGAATATTTGGCATGGTGTTTGCAACATTGAAAGTGTCGCCAAGTAGGGTCGTGCCAAGCACAGCGACAAGAAGCAATCCGCGAGCCAACCCAGTTATCCGAGAAACAATTGTTCCAACCGCCATGATGGTAGAAGATTTTAAGAGCGACTTATCATTCATACTCGCTTCTTTCTAATCCGTCGAAAACTTTGAACAAGCGCAGATATAAAGAGAATTATCGCCCCACCAGTGGTAATCCAGGTAGCGATTGGGCTAATAACTTTAAGTGTCACGGGGTAAATCACTTCACTGGCAAGAGCTTTGCCTTTGTCAGTAGATAGTGAAACTGTTAGGTCACTATTTCCGGAAGCAACCACTTCGACCGGAATCATCACTTGAACTTTGGATTTTCCGTTAACAATCTGGTTTTCAACTGAACCGACAAGTACCTTGCCGTTAGAAGCGCTGATTTTCACTGCGACTGTTGCCGGATTAGGAAAGTCATTTATTAAAGTAATCGGCAAATTTTGTTTAGTTGAAGTTACTGTAAAGCGCCCCGGCGCCGACCTTATTTTATTTGATAACAACTGTGTACTTGTCATTAAGTCTAGCGCTAATAAAGTGCGATTTCCATTCCTCAAAGCAGGATGGAACACGGCTGCGCTCTGGGCTTGAAATTTCTCAATCTCTTCAGGCAACATGTAAATTGAATTAACCTTCAAAACGATCTGTGATCCCCTAAAAGTTTGGGTGGTTAAAAAATCCACCGGATAACTATCGCCACTCGGATAATTTGTCATTTGTGAGACTTCTCTACCAATAATTGCTGCTAATCGCTTAGCGCCAAATTGCAAATAAAAAACTTTTTTACTTGGAGCAAGTTTAGAGAGCCAGTGACCGGATGGATTTCCATAAGGCAGCGCGGTTATTTGCTCGCCACGCGTAATCGCGGAAAATTGATTAAGCCAAGCTTTTGCAACATCTGCGCCCGTACCAGAATCACCATTCATTAAAACATAATCGGAGGTCATAGCAGTTACTTCTTCAATAAGCTGCGGATCAACAAACCAACTTCGATTTCCCCGTGAAGGGTTAAAGACAAGTTGACCTAATCGACCTTCATATGCGAGTAAGTCAATTAATTCATCATCAATGAAAACGCCATCAATTTGGCGGTGGGTTGGTTCAGTAATAGTGATTTCAACAGTTGCCGCGTTCGCCATTGGAGTTTGCAAAATCGCCAAAACTAAAAGCGCCACTAAAGCAATTAACTTCTTCATATTTTTAACTCACCTGATTTTGCAATCAATTTCTTCTCATCTGGGTAAGCGAGCAATTCCACAATTTCCGATAATGGAAACCAACCGACATCATCCACTTCGGTTATTTGTGGTGCCAACGCCCCACCGATTTCTTTAAATAAGAAATGGTGAACGGTTTTATGAATTCGGTTGCCACCAGCCATAAACCAAAAATCAATCACTCCGAGCTCTCTGGAGATTTCACTTTCAATTCCAGTTTCTTCTTGAACTTCACGTATTGCGGCTTGTTCCGGAGTCTCGCCCTCTTCAATATGGCCCTTGGGAAGTGACCAGAGCAAACGCTCACGGCTTTGATCTTTCAAGTCGCGTCGGCCAATCAATAAACCCTTTGTGCCAGTTGAATCAATTACCAAACCACCAGCGCTAACTTCATCAACCCGTTTCGCATATACACGCTTCACCGGCGGTTTTTTGGCGGCAGGTTTTCCTTGCGGGCTTGCAGGATTATTTAAATTTGGTGGGGTCGGGCCCTTTGGACGTCGTCTCCGACGTTTTTTCCGTTTAGCCTCGCCACCGCCACCAGGCGCCGTGGTCATTGGGCAAGGTTACTGCTCTAGCCTTAGATACTGTGACAACGAACCCAGATTTAACCTCAAATGACCCCAAGACGGTTGCGGCCAACCTTGCTATTTCTGCGCTATCAGCCAGGCCGCTTGCTACAGATTTGGCAGAAAAATTCGCTAAGGCTGGATTCACGCTTGCTCTAGTTGGTGGCCCAGTACGCGATGCGATTTTGGGGCGGTTAGGTAACGATTTAGATTTCACAACAAACGCTAAGCCAGATGAAACTAAATCAATCATTAAAAAAGGCGCTGATTCGCTATGGGAAACTGGGCGGGAATTTGGAACCATTGCTGCGCAATTTGGGGATGTCACTGTAGAAATTACAACTTACCGAAGTGAAGTTTATGATCACGATAGTCGTAATCCTGAAGTTAAATTTGGTGAATCAATCGAAGGGGATTTATTACGCCGCGACTTTACCGTTAACGCTATGGCGCTGGAGTTAACCACAACACCGCTGACATTTATCGATAACTTTAACGGAGTAACAGATTTAATTAATAAAGTTCTACGAACTCCAGGATCTCCCGAAGATTCATTCTCTGATGACCCACTTCGCATGATGCGCGCGGCTAGATTTGCGGCGCAACTTGAATTTGAAGTCGACCCAACAATTACAGCGGCAATAAAAAGTATGGCTGCAAGAATTGAAATAATCTCAGCAGAACGAATACGCGATGAATTTACAAAAATAATTATGTCGCCTAACCCAAGAGCTGGAATCGAGATTTTGGTCGAGACGGGGCTTGCAGAATATGTTCTACCTGAAGTTCCGAAACTTAAATTAGAAATCGATGAACATCATCATCATAAAGATGTGTACGAACACACTCTGAAGGTTCTGGATCAAGCGATAGCGCTAGAAGATCGCTTAGGTGGCCCTAACCTAGTAATTCGTCTCGCCGCTCTACTTCACGACATCGGCAAACCTAAAACTCGAGAGTTGATAGATGGCGGCGGAGTTTCATTTCACCATCATGAAGTTGTTGGTGCGCGGATGGCAAAAGAGCGCCTGAAGAAGCTTCGATTTAGTAACGAGACAGTTGATGACGTTTCATCTTTAGTTTTTCTTCACTTACGTTTCCATGGCTATGGCACTGGGGAGTGGACCGATTCTGCAGTTCGCAGATACATCAGAGATGCGGAACATCAATTAACTCACTTACATGTTTTAACTAGAGCCGACTGCACGACTCGAAACCAACGAAAAGCTGAAGGTTTAGCGCAAACATATGACTCACTTGAAGCGAGAATTCTTGAACTTATGGCGCAAGAAGAGTTGGAAAAAATTCGCCCGGATTTAGATGGCTTGGAAATAATGGCGATACTAGGAATTTCACCTTCACCGATTGTTGGCCGCGCCTACCAATACTTATTAGATCTACGAATGGATCGTGGACCGCTCGGTGTCGAAGCGGCTAAAGACGAACTTCTTAATTGGTGGAGTTTGAATAAGCCGAAAATTTAGATTTACGGAGCAAGATTAAGCCTGCGAGTAGATATGACAATGCGATCAACCAGGGCATCGTGAGTGAAATACCACTGGGTGGCAAGGCAAGTGCCGCGATTATTGCGCCAGAGACAATCGCACCATTCACTGCAACATCATAAAAGGCAAAGATTCGCCCACGAAATTTATCCGCAATTTTAGATTGCACAAGTGCATCATTTGTAATCTTCAAACTTTGGCCAAAGCCGCCAACAAAGAAGGCGGTAAGAATCATCATAAACTCAGTTGGAAAGAGGCCGAAAAATATTAAGAAAAGAGTTGGTGCTAACATCGAGATTCGCATCCATTTATGGCGACCAAATTTTGCAACACCAAATGGTCCGGCAAAGGCACCTAAGCCAATTCCAATACCAGCAATTGTTAGAGCATATGCAAAACCCCTTAATCCAGCGTCAGGATCATCAGGTGGGTTATAAGTATTTCGTTCAGATAAAAGGGCAATCAAAGTTAGCGCTGTAATACCGCCCCTTTGCACACCAGTTGCAAAAATTCCACGCAACGCATCCCCGTGTTTGCGCAAAATATGAAATCCCTCAAGCATTTCACCGAAACCACGAGCCTCTTGGGAAACTTCATGCTGCATCGGGCCGATCTCTTTCTTCCCGAGGGCTGATGCAAATATAGCCGCCAAGAAATAACCACCTGCGGCAACGAGAATTAGTAAAGCATCTATGGAATCGCCGGTAGTTTTGGTATTCAAGAAATTTTTCAAACCAATCCCAACGCCACCACCAATTACCACAAAGATAGTTCCACCAGTTACAGCTAGCGCGTTCGCTGATATCAAGACCTCTTTATTGACTAACAACGGCAGGCCAGCAGAAAGTCCTGCCAGAATTAATCGATTTACACCAAATGCAATAAGCACAAAGAAAGTTAAGAGAAGCCCAGTTGAACCCTGGAGAATTAAAAGCGCAATTACTAATAAATCGAAGGCACGGATTAAGTTCGCAATTTGCACAACACGTTTGCGACTAAATCGATCTAAGAAAATTCCAGCATATGGTCCGACCAGCGAATAAGGAAGAAGCACAACAGTGAAAGCTAGCGCCGCCTTAACCGCATCAGGTTGGCGTTCTGGTGAAAATAAAACAAATGAGGCCAAGGCAGATTGAAATGCGCCGTCAGTGAGTTGCCCCATCCACCTAACCCGAAGCAATTTAGGTAGTGCGCCGTACCCATCTTTTAACTTCATGATACGAAGCGTAATGTTCAAAGAAGGTTTATTCTTAGCCATTATGTGGTCGCGCCGAGATAACATCGATTATTCACTTGATCGTCGCGCAACTCTGCTTGCCCTCTTTCGTGGCTCTTCCTCCGCTATGGATGCCTGTGATGCTGATCCTTATTTAAAGCGAGCAGCTAAACACCACGGTGAATCGTCTACTCGGCCTTGTCCTGTTTGTAAGAAGAGTGAAGTTAAAGAGTTGCGCTATGCCTTTGGCGACCAATTAGGGCAGTACTCAGGCCGCATCAAATCCATAACCGAGCTAGATGAGATGCAGAATGAATATGGTGAATTTCGAGTTTATACCGTAGAAATTTGTTTGGATTGTGGTTGGAATCATCTAATTTATTCATTCTTATTAGGCGATGGCCGCGCTCGAAGGGTGCCCCGGAAAATTCATACGCTGGAAGATGATGATTGGAAACCAGCGAAAGAATTAAAAAGCTGGCATCTTCATGAGAAATCCCTTAGGGGCCGTTAGTTTTAAGGAGCAGCAGGTAGCCTTAACTTATGGCTAATTTACGAGGTAACTTGTTCCGGTACGGCATTTTTGCCTCCGGGATTGGTTTTATTTTGGCCGTTCTTGGTTTTGCTTATGCATATTTCACCGTAAGTATTCCTGATGCAAATTCTTTCGTTAATAGCCAATCAACAATTATTCAATATGCAGATGGTCAAGAAATTGGACGTCTAGGATCTGAAAACCGCACCGTTGTTAAATTAGCAAATATTCCACTTCATGTACGCCAAGCAGTTATGGCAGCTGAAGATCGCAATTTCTATACTCAAAGCGCGGTTAGCCCAGTTGGAATTGCAAGGGCGCTTTTCAATAATTTGAAATCGGGCACACTAAATGGTCAGGGTGGATCGACAATTACCCAACAATATGCCAAGACTGCTTTCTTAACACCTGAGCGAACTATCACTAGAAAAGTTAAAGAACTTATCATCGCCATAAAATTGCAGAATCAAATGTCTAAGGATGACATTTTAGAGAGTTATCTAAATACTATTTATTTCGGTCGTGGATCATATGGAATTCAAACCGCATCTGAAGTTTATTTTGGTAAGAGCGTAAGCAATTTGTCGGTTTCACAAGCCGCGATCCTCGCGAGCATTCTGCGCTCTCCTGGTTATTATGATCCTTCATACAGCAAGGAAAATGCCACACGACTTGAGGCGCGATGGAAATATGTAATCGATGGAATGATTGCAAAAGAATGGTTGACTAAAACAGATGCCGCAAAATTAACTTACCCAGTAACTCGTGATCGCGTAACTTCCGGAGCGCTGGCTGGTCCTAAAGGATATGTAATTTCTTGGGTCGTCCATGAATTAGCGAAATTAGGTTTTAGTGAAGCCCAATTACAAACCGGTGGATATGTAATTAAAACAACCTTAGAAAAGAAGAATCAAGTAGCTGCAGTTCGTGCAATGGATGGCCGAGGCCCAAAGAATGCGCCAGAAAGCTTCCATGCAGCACTAGTTTCGATTAGACCAGGAACTGGCGAGATAGTTGCGCTTTACGGCGGAAAAGATTATTTAGTCACACAATTAAATGGTGCAACCCAATCAATTACCCAAGCAGGTTCTGGATTTAAACCCTTCGCACTTATTGCAGCGCTAGAACAAGGAATCCCACTAACTTCAATTTGGAACGGTGAATCACCACAAGTTTTTGATGATGTTGGGAAACCGTACCCGGTCTTTAATTACGGCAATGAACAAGAAGGCGAAATAGATTTGCTTGCCGCTACCGCGCACTCAATTAATACAATTTTTGTGCCACTTGGGATTAAGGCCGGCCTAGATAACGTTGTTGATGTGGCCCGTCGCGCTGGTATTCCAAGCACTGTCGCTTTAATGCCAACACCATCAATTTCACTTGGAGTTGCATCACCTCATGTAATTGATATGGCATCGGCATATGCAACCTTTGCCGCAAATGGAACCTATGCAACACCATTCATAATTAAGGAAGTCTTAGGAGCAAACAAAGGCGTACTTTATGAAGGAAAAATTAAGGCACAACAAGCTTTCCAACCAGATGTAATGGCTGATCTAACGTATGCACTTGAACAAGTTACACAATATGGAACTGGTGGCGCCGCGGCCAGCGGAGTTGGCCGACCAATTGCCGGGAAAACGGGAACCACAACAGACAATGCATCTGCTTGGTTTAATGGTTACACAGTTGAATTCGCAACCACAGTCGCGATGTTTAGAGATGATGCGACGCAATCCCTAAATGGAATTGGTGGCAACTATGCATTCACAGGTGGAACTTTCCCAGCGCAAGTTTGGAATTCATATACAAAGCTTGCACAAAAAGGGATGCCTGCAACTTCATTCCCAGAACCAGCAAATATCGGCGGCACCGAACCAGTTTCTTATCTAGATGCGGTACCTACTCTCGATCCTGAACTTGCTGGAAAGTATGAATCTGGCGCAACTAAGAAGAAGAAACTCGCAGCTAAGCAGTGAAGATCCTCGCCAAGAGCGCAGTTCTTCTCGCACTTCTTGCCGCGTTAATTTCTTTTGCCAAATTTGATCACTGTCGAATAAATGGTTGGGCCCCACCAGGTGATTACATCCACGCCTGTTATTCAGATTTTCCAGCCCTCTTCGGGGATCGCGGTTTATTTGATCATTCCTGGCCATATGCCAGCGGAACCAATGCTGTGGAATATCCCCCAATCACCGGCATTGCAATGTGGGCGACTTCGTTTTTAGTTGGCGATGGTGGAAATAAATATCGAAACTACTTCGATATAAATGCGCTTCTAGTTGCCCTCTTATTTATTGGCTCAGTTCTTCTTTTAAAGAAGATGAAACCCGAACTCTGGTATTTGTTTCCGGTAGCACCCGCAGTTGTCACCTCTCTCTATATTAATTGGGATATCTGGGCGGTTATAAGCGCCCTTGCAGCAATCTATTATTTTGATAAGTTAAATTATATGAAGAGCGCCATCGCGCTAGGAATTTCAATCGCTACCAAGTTTTTCCCAATTGTTTTACTACTTCCAATATTTCTCATACTACTTCGCAGAGGCAAAATTAAAGAATTCGTAAGTTACCTACTGATAACAGCAGGCACATGGTTATTAATAAATCTTCCTTTTATAATAACAACACCTACTGGTTGGCTTCGATTCTTCAAATTAAATTCCGAGCGCGCGGCCGACTGGGGATCAATCTGGCATGCTCTAGATATTTTTGGATTCAGAGTTAACAACCTAAATCTAATTTCAGTAATATTCTTTGCACTTGGGGCACTTGCATTCACCTTGTTTCTTTTTGGAATAACAAAAATCACCTCACTCGCCTCCATGTCATTTTTTATCGTTGCCATCTTCGTATTAGCCAGCAAGGTTTATTCACCACAATACGTTTTATGGTTAACCCCACTCGCAGTTTTAGCAATGGTAGATAAGAGAGATCGTTTTGATTTCTGGATCTGGCAATTTGCAGAATTGATTTATCACTTCGCGATTTGGCAGTATCTAGCCTCAATTTCAGGGGCGAAGTTCGCGATACCCGCCGGGGCCTATGCCTTCGCAATTTTGCTTCGGGTAGCAGCGCTGACCTGGTTCTCACTTCGCCTTATGCGTAAATCCACACCTAAATTTGGCCCACAGAACCTTGAATTTTTATCTGGCGTAGGTCAGGGTTACCCTTAGCCTTCCTCCAAGAAAGCCACGTCCGTGGTTTTCGCGAAGGAGCAATAACCCTCCTGCCGCGGAAATTCCGTGGCCGCTTTAGTCCAGAGGAGGTGGGGTTAACTTATGCGTAGATATGAACTCATGGTCATTCTCGATC
>Ga0209086_10000228_pt1 | contig 49696 bp, 24 predicted proteins | sample M_130207_XF_Meta_FD_187312 | JGI IMG/M metagenome (GOLD analysis project Ga0209086, IMG submission 187312) | Freshwater microbial communities from Lake Montjoie, Canada to study carbon cycling - M_130207_XF_MetaG (SPAdes) (version 2) | ecosystem: Environmental > Aquatic > Freshwater > Lake... | reverse complement strand
TTGGTAGATACGTGTCATGCCTCTCTGACTCAAAACGCCGCCGGTATTCTGATACGCCCCGACGGCGACCCGTGTCCCATCCGCGGACATACTTACACTATATCCACTCCGTTCGCTCGCAACTTCTCCGGGGATATCCCCAGTCTTCGACCACGCGCTCCCATTCCATTGGTAGATACGTGTCATGCCTCTATAAGTCAAACCGCCGCCGGTATTGTTATACGCCCCGACAACGACCCGTGTCCCATCCGCGGACATACTTACACTAGTTCCACTCTGTTCTTCCGCGATTTCTCCGGGGATATCCCCAGTGGGCATCTTCGACCACGCGATCCCATTCCATTGGTAGATACGTGTCATGCCTCTATTAGTCAAACCGCCGCCGGTATTGTTATACGCCCCGACAACGACCCGTGTCCCATCCGCGGACATACTTACACTATATCCACTCCGTTCGCCCTGGACTTCTCCGGGGATATCCCCAGTGGGCATCTTCGACCACGCACTCCCATTCCATTGGTAGATACGTGTCATGCCTCTCTGACTCAAAACGCCGCCGGTATTCTGATACGCCCCGACGGCGACCCGTGTCCCATCCGCGGACATACTTACACTCCATCCACTATATTCGCTCGCAACTTCTCCTGGAATATCGCCTGTGGGCATCTTCGACCACGCACTCCCATTCCATTGGTAGATACGTGTCATGCCTCTCTGACTCAAACCGCCGCCGGTGTTACCATTCGCCCCGACAACGACCCGTGTCCCATCCGCGGACATACTTACGCTATTTCCACTATATTCATCCGCAACTTCTCCTGGAATATCGCCTGTGGGCATCTTCGACCACGCACTCCCATTCCATTGGTAGATACGTGTCATGCCTCTCTGACTCAAACCGCCGCCGGTATTGGAAGACGCCCCGACGGCGACCCGTGTCCCATCCGCGGACATACTTACGCTAGTCCCACTATATTCGCTCGCAACTTCTCCGGGGATATCCAGACCCAACTTATTAGACGTCCCAAATATAGGTGTAATGAAACCGGTGCTCATCGGCGGGACTATCATCGCGCTTTCACGTGACGCTATCATCGTCGGCGTCTGTGCGGGAACAATCGCCTGCGGCGAGCGTATCGCCGTCCATACCCTCCCATTCGTGGAATGTGCGATTTGGCCTCCCGCGATGACAACCCCCGTCAGCGGGTCGGTGAACCCGATACCCGTCGCGACCCATGTCGCCACGCCCGACGCATCCACTCCCCATGCGACATCCGTCCCCGAGGTAGAGAATACACCCACACCGGTGCCCGCGGCCCAATTGGCGCCGTCATAGGAATAAAAGACGGTCGTATTCACGAGGCCATTGCTGTTGCCGAATGACGAACTGCCGAGATTGAATGCGAGTGCGCCGCTACCTTGTCCCACCGCCACCCACATTCCCGTGCCATATTCGTCCTGCCCGTATGCCACGTGATTCCCTTGTCCGGTGAAATTCGCCAGATTGCGGACCCCTGTCCATGTCGTCATATTGTATGAATACGCGATACTGTATGCGGTCGAACCGGGGACGGACCCGACGAAGGGTGCACCTACCGCGACCCACATCATCGTGCCCCAGAGGTCGGCGCCGTAGGCGACACCATTGACGGAGTTGAACAGTGTGGTCTTGGAACCCGCGACGGCGGTCCAGTCGACGCCGTTGGACGAGTAGGCGAGCGTATTCGCAGACGCATCGGCGCCGGCCACCCAGTATCCGTCCGTCGCCGCACCTGTTCCGCTATTCCCGTACGTGATGGCGCGGACGGTGGACGCAGTGGTCGCGGAACCAGAGTTCAAAAGCGCCGGGGGGCGGTAATACTGGTCATCGGGCATCGTGTATGTGAATATCGCCCCCGTAGCGTCGTTCGTCGTCGCGGAAATCGTGCCGCCGTTTTCGGATAAGGCGATGGAGGACCAGGAGCGGGAGCCGGCGGCCGAGAGGGACGTCCACGAAGCACCGTAGTCTTTGGAGTAGTAGATGAAGGATGTCGTGCTTGCCGTGCCAAGAGTATATACCAGTGTATATGTTGCGCCGCTTACCGTTAATACGCCGTTCGTCGTCGTGCTGCCTTGGGTCGCCGCGATACTGGTCGTCCCCGCGGCACCCTTGATGATAAGCAGGTTGCCGCATATATCCGCGACCGAGGAGCTGCTGCTGGTGTAGGTCACCTGGTTGGCGACCGCGACATTGTAGACGCGGACACTGCCGCTGTTCGGCAAGAGGTTGCCGGACCCGTCGTTCATCGGCGCACCGAACGCCACCGTGGAACCGTCGGCCGATAGACTGACGCTCCAACCGGCCAAGTCGGCGTACGCTTCGCCGTCGATATCCATGACGCCGCGTTGGTTCCACTTACTCGTTCCGGCGTTCCAGTCATATACGCGGACGTGGCCTCGGTCACCACCGGACACATCTACGTCGTTGTAGGGCGCACCCACCGCGACAGTATTGCCATTGGCGGACAGACTGACGCTGAAGCCGCTTTGGTCGCCGCCGGTGACGACTTCGTATTCGGCGGTGGATTTCCAGGTGAACCCGTAGTCGCGGGAGAAGTAGATGAGGCCAGTGCTAACGATTGCACTTTGATATTGACCGGTTGAGGATAATGACACATAAAGCCACACCTTATTCGCTGCAGTGGTTCCTGTAGTTCGGTCAACCCATGTTACCCCGAAGTCTGAAGAGACCCATATATTACCGTTGCCATTCACCACGGCAGTTTGGTATTGACCGGTGGAGGATATTGACACCGACAACCAAGTCTTATTCGCAGCTGTGGTTCCTGTGGTTCGGTCATTCCACGTTACTCCGAAGTTAGAAGAACCCCAGATATTTCCGCTAGCTCCAAACCACAGTGCGGTTTGGTATTGACCCGTTGATGATAATGACACCGAATACCAATCTTTATTCGCTCCTGTGGTTCCTGTGGTTCGGTCAACCCAATTTACTCCGAAGTTGGAAGAGACCCAGATATTACCGCTGCTAGTCACCACGGCAGTTTGGTATTGACCGGTGGAGGATATTGACACCGAATACCAATTATTATTTTCTGCTGTAGTTCCGGTGGTTCGATCAACCCAATTTACCCCGAAGTCGGAAGAGACCCATATATTGTTGTATGTCGCCACCGCGGTTTGGTATTGACCCGTGGAGGATAATGATACCGAACGCCAATTCTTATTTACTGCCGTAGTTCCGGTGGTTCGATCAACCCAATTTACTCCGAAGTTGGATGAGGTCCAGATGTTGCCATTCCAAACCATGGCGGTTTGATATTGACCGGTTGATGATGATGATATTGACATCCAACCCCTAGTTGCTCCTGTAGTTCGCTCCGTCCAGTTAACTCCGTAGTCGGATGAAGTCCAGATATTGCCGCCATTAACCACCGCGCTTTGATACTGTCCTGTGCTACTCATACTTACACTATACCAATTCTTACTCCCAATATCCCCCGTCGCACTCACCACCCTCGGCGGCGACAACACCCCCACCTCCCCTTCAATATCATCACCGCGCTTAATCCAATCGACCCCGTTCCACCCATACACACGCACATGCCCGCTGTCGATGGCATTCCCCGACCCGTCGCTAAACGGCGCCCCGATTGCCATGACTGTGCCGTCGGCTGACATATTCGCACTCCATCCGCTTCGGTCGCCCATGGATTTGCCGATGATAGCATTGCCGCGTGGCATCCACGTGCTACCACTCCACGAAAACACGCGCATCTGACCGATGTTGGTGCCGCCAGAGATGTCGTAATAAGGCGACCCGACAGCAACGACCGAACCGTCGGCTGAGAGACTGACGCTGGTTCCCGCTTGGTCACCTTCTGTATTGATATTGGTGAAATCGTAGGAGTAAGAGGCGTATTGGGACCAGGTGTCGCCGTAGTCGCGGGAGAAGTAGATGAGGCGTGGGGAGTCATATGCGCTTTGATACTGTCCAGTTGATGATATGGATATACTATTCCAAGTGCGAGCAGAATCTTTTGGCGTCCAAGTCCCACCAAAGTCGGACGAAACCATTATTTTGACATTCTGGCCAACGACAGTTTGATACTGGCCAGTAGACGAAAGTGAAACAGACCTCCAGGTTTGTACAGTATCTTTCGAATCCCAACGCTCACCAAAGTCAGATGAAATGTAAATTAAACCTCCTTGTACCACAGCCGTTTGATATTGTCCTGTTGATGATAAAGAAATACCGACCCAGACACGACCTTGTTCTTTTGAAGTCCATCTCATACCGTAGTCTGACGATACATATATATTATCATTAATTACAGCCGCACTTTGGTATTGTCCACTTGATGATAGAGATACAGCATACCATAATCGACCAGATTGCTTTGCCGACCATGTTTGGCCATAATCATTTGAAATCCAGAGTTGACCGCCGTTACATTCAGTTGCAGTTTGGTATTGTCCCGTCGATGATAATGATATACAACGGTCACCTTGTCTATTACGAGCGGCATCTTTTTGAATCCAACTTATACCAAAATCTTGTGATACATATACAAATCCATTAGTAACAGCAGCTGTTTGATATTGTCCGGAAGACGATAAAGATAAACCTGCCCAGTAGCGCACACTTTCTCTCGCGGTCCACGTTATACCATAGTTGTAGGAGGTCCAGATATTGCCGTCATAAACCACCGCGCTTTGATACTGTCCTGTGCTACTCATACTTACACTATACCAATCCTTACTCCCACTCATCGGATCCAGCAACTGCATCGGCGTGGTAGTCGTCGTCACACCCCCGTCAATATCCGCCCCCCGTTGTGCCCACGCGCTCCCATCCCACGCATACACGCGCACATGTCCGCTGTCCGTAAGATTCCCTGACCCGTCATTGAACGGCGCACCGATAGCCACGACCTTGCCGTCCTCCGACATACTCATGCTCATCCCGCTGTAATCGTTGCTTCCCTCGCCGACCATGATATTCGAACCACGCGGGACCCACAGACTGTTGGTGGAAAAATCGTAAACACGGACCTGGCCGCGGTCGATGACGCCGCTCAAATCGTAGTAGGGTGAGCCCACTGCGACGGTGTTGCCGTTGGCGGACAGACTGACGCTGAAGCCGCTTTGGTCGCCGGTTGTGATTTCGTATTTGGCGGTGGAGGACCAGGTTACACCATAGTTCATGGAGAAGTTGATGACGCCGCCATTGCCGTAATAAACGGCGCTTTGATACTGCCCCGTACTTGATAAAGATATTGAATACCAATTCGCAGTTCCGGCTGCGGTTTGGGACGTCCATGTTGTTCCGAAGTCAGAGGAAGTCCATATATTGCCGCCATAAGCCGCCGCGCTTTGATACTGTCCGGTGGAGGATAACGATATAGTACTCCAATCCCGACTTCCAGGTGCGGTTCGGACAGTCCATGTTCCTCCGAAGTCGGATGAGACCCAGATATTGCCGTTGCTGGTGCCGCGGCAGCCGCTTTGATACTGGCCTGTACTTGATAATGATATAGAAGTCCAACTTAAAGCGGTGGCGCGGGGCGCCCACGTTAGTCCGAAGTCGGATGAGGTCCATATATTGCCGTCATAAACCACTGCGCTTTGATATTGCCCGGTTGATGATAAAGATATATAATACCAAGCCAAACTTCCGGGTGCGGTTTTGGACGTCCATGTGACTCCGTAGTCGGATGAGGTCCAGATATAACCGCCGTTATAAACCACCGCACTTTGATACTGCCCCGTTGACGATAATGAGATCGAACGCCATTCCTTATTTCCGGGTGCGGTTCGGGCGGTCCATGTGACTCCGAAATCGGAGGAAGTCCATATATTGCCATTATTAACTACCGCGCTTTGATACTGCCCCGTTGATGATATAGAAACATATTTATCATTGTCAGCGGTGGAGGCCATTTGTGATACAAGAGTTAATATTGGCGTCCACGTTACGCCAAAGTTGGATGAGACACGAACACGCGAACCTGTACCTGTATCGGCCGCGCTTTGATACTGTCCCGTGGCGGATAATGATATAGACCGCCAAAACCCACCAACACTCGTCCCCGCCGCACTCACCACCATCGGCAGCGACGACATCCCCGCATCCCCGTCAATATCCTGCCCGCGTTTCGTCCACACCCCCGCGTTCAGAGCATACACACGCACCTGTCCGCTTTCCCGCCCATTCACGCCATAATTAAACGGCGCCCCGATCGCCACCACCGTTCCATCCGCCGACAAGCTCACCGAATACCCGCTCTGGTCTCCCACGGCTTCTCCGTCGATGTCCTGACCGCGTTGCGTCCACGATGACCCAAATGTCGTCGCGACGGCCCCCGGCGGTGCCACCATTATCCCCACCGCCGATGCGATATTCGACGTATATGATGTCTGACTATTGCTATTCAAGCACGCCACCTGATACTTCCCATTCGCTGACATCCCGACATCCTGCCACGGCCGATTCGTCGTCTGTGTCCCGACCCCGTCGATGCTGATATTCGACGACGACCACGACGACCCGTAATTCAGCGACCGGTAGAGGAATCCCGACGCGCTCGTAGAATTCACGCACGCCAACCCGTATTGCCCATTCGCCGAGACCGCGACCGCCTGCCACACCCGATTCGTCGTCTGTGGCGTGACACCGTCGATGCTGACTATCGACGACAACCACGTAGCACCCGTGTCCCCGGAATAATAGATATACCCGCCGCTTACACATGTCACCTGGGTAGCGCCCGTTTCGGCGGCGACGGCGACATCCTGCCACCGATTCCCCATAATATCCAACCCCGCGGTCGTAGACCACGTCGCACCATAATCCCGCGAAAAATAGACTTGGCCGCTCGTCGCCACCGCCGCGCTTTGGTATTTCCCGTCCGCGGAAATCGTCACAGACACCCAATTGCGGCTGCTATCCACCGCTGTCCACGTCCCGAGGCCGAAGGTCGCATTGGTATAGATTTGACCGTTTTGGACAACCGCGGTCTGATACCGACCCGTCGTCGATGATATCGCCACCGAAATCCACGCACGGTTCGAGTCGGTCTCCGTCCACGCGCCGTTTGCTCCGTAGTTGTTGTTGACATAGATTTTGCCTCCGGCCACTACTGCGGTCTGGTATTGTCCCGTGGACGACATCGCCACGCTCACCCAAGCACGCTGGGACTCCACCTGAGTCCATGACGCCGCCTCGCCGAAACTGGCGTCAATATAGATAAATCCGTTGCTCTGGTCGATGGCGGTCTGGTATCTCCCGGTGGATGATACTGCGATACTTGACCAGCCGAGTGCGAGTCCCTTGGACGCCCATGTCCCGACGCCGTAATTCGAATTCACACGAATATTATCACCTCTCGCCACCACGGTTTGGTATTTGCCGTCTGCGGATGATACGGCGATACCTGTCCACGTCAAACCCGTCGGTGAGGTTACCGCCGTCCACGTCCCTGTGCCGAAGGTGCTGTTGTAGTAAATCGCGCCGCTTGTCACCACCGCGGATTGGTATTTGCCGTCCGCCGACATCGCCACGGATGCCCAGTTGCGCGCACTATCTACCGCCGTCCACGCCTCCCTGCCGTAATTCGAGTTCACATAGATTTGCCCTGACCCGCTGACGACACCCGTCTGGTATTTCGCATCCGCGGACATTGCGATGGATTTCCACGCATAGGTGGGGGAAACGGCGGAGGAGAACTCGGTGGTCAAGATGCCGACGATGTCTACCGCGGCGGTCGAATTCCAGGTGCTGCCGTAGTCCGATGACCGGTAAATCGTGCTGCCGTAGGCGAGTGCGGTCTGGGTGGCCGCGGAATTGGTCATCGCAATGGCACGCCAGTAGGCGGACCCGGTGAGGGCGGTGCCGGAGATATCGGTGAAGGTATTGCCGTAGTCGGTGGAGCGGATGAGGGGAGAAGGCAGTTCCGGTCCGGTTATTGTTGCGTTTGAACCAAAAGTAGATGATGGTGTATTATTAATATTATCGATTGACGTTATCGACAAACGATTTGGAATTGTTATACTCTTTGGAACACCACTAACGGTATAATCGATTTTCCATCCATTTACCGGTTCAAATGAAAAATATATGGTTGAAGGGTTTGGTAGATTGTGGATATCAGACGCAGTTATTTGGGGCGACAGCGACCATGAGCCATTAATGTTAACATCAAACACCGTAACATTTGTTGTAAATCGTATATTAAAATGCAAAGAAATACTATTGTTTGTTGGAATTGGCAAGAAGTTTACAACCCCATCTCCATCTTGAAGTTTTGTAAAAGTCCATCTTTTTACCGGTAGAATCGAAATGGCGGTCATCACCGCCCCCGTCGCCGACACCGCACCCCCCAACCACGACGCGAGTCCGCGCCTCGGCATCCACGTCTGTCCGTAGTCGGATGAGACGTAGAGTTGTCCGTTCACGTTGCCGACGGGGCCGGAAGTGGCGAGTTGATACTGGCCGGATGCGGACGATTTGATGCGGGTGAATGCGTTGGTTTTGGTGGCGGTGGAACGCTGAACCCAGGTGACACCGAAGTCGGTGGAGGTGAAGATGGAGCCGGCGGACTCTGCTACTGCGGTTTGATATTGACCGGTACTTGATAAAGACACCGAACGACAACTCATATTTCCTGGTGAGGTTCGGACGGTCCATGTTAGACCGTAGTCGGAGGAGGCCCATATATTGCCGCCGTTGTAAACCACCGCGGATTGATACTGTCCGGTGGATGATAAAGACACAGCATACCAATTTCTAGTCGCCCCAGTTGTTCGTTCAGACCACGTTACTCCGTAGTCGGAGGAGGTCCAGATATTGCCACCATAAACCACCGCAGTTTGGTATTGGCCGGTGGATGATAAAGACACCGAATACCAATTTCTAGTCGCCCCAGTGGTTCGTTCGGACCACGATACTCCGAAGTCGGACGACGTCCAGATATTGCCAATATTGTACACCACCGCAGTTTGATACTGTCCTGTAGAAGATAAAGACACCGACCACCAACCCAAAATGGGGCCACGTGATGTCCAATTCACGCCGTAGTCAGAAGAGGTCCAAATGCCGTTGGCGGAAAGGGTATAGACCACTGCGGTTTGGTATTGTCCCGTTGAGGATATAGACACCGAAAGCCAATTTAAAGCGGTGGCGCGGGACGTCCACGTTACTCCGTAGTCCGATGAGACCCAGATGAATGAGCTATTGGCGGTGGCGCCAAGAGCCACAGCAGTTTGATACTGTCCAGTTGATGATAAAGAAACTGAAGCCCAACTCCTAGTCGCCCCTGTGGTTCGCTCCGTCCATGTTACTCCGAAGTTTGAAGAGGTCCAGATATTGCCGGCATAAACCACCGCGCTTTGATATTGTCCGGTTTTACTCAACGACACCGAATACCAATCCCCGCTCACATACGTCGCCGGCACCGTCAACCTCTGCGTCAGCGCGACCGTCCCGAAGCTCGCGTCGAATCCGCCGCTTCCCGTCGACGTGCTATACGCCGCGACATTCGTCGGGGTTTGGAACACCGTCGCCGTGCCTGCGGCCGCTGCCGACCAGTTCTGCCCGTCGTTGGAGACTGCGATTCCGCTGCCGCCGCCGCCGCGCCCGCCCGCCACGAATTGGACGCCAGACCCGCCGACGACCGCACGATTATACTGCGAATTCGTCGCGACGCCCCCGACTTGTGTAGAGAATGCGGCGGCGCTGTCGGTGTAGGTGAGGAGGGGGGTTGCCGGCGCGGTGTAGGGGATGACTGAGGAGTTGAAGGAGATGGCGGATGTGCTGGTGGTTATGATGGATGAGGTGGTTGAGGTTGTGGTTGTGGTTGTGATGGTTGCGGGTGGCATTGTGAAATTGGGGGTGATGGTGACGGAACCGTGTGTTGTGTTTGTTCCGCCATAACTTGTTGAACTTGCGCTTTTTGCGGTTCCCAAAAACGACCCACCTCCACCAGCACTCCTATCATCATCATATTCAGAAGCAGAACCTCCCGAATAACCTCCTCCTCCTCCAGGGACAACCGCAGCATTACTAAAAGTTCCACCACCACCTCCAAAACCACCACCACCGGTGTCAAATGTTACAGTTTCTGTAAATGATTTCCCTCCAAGACCATTATTGAGGAAGGCGATACCTCTTGCCTTTGTTGTGCCAGAACCGTTCCCGCTATAGCCGCCACCGCCACCGCCGGCATCATCACCATTGTTAAATGTAGGTGTCCCTCCTCCTCCATTTGTTCCACCTAGCAACCCATTTCCAGATGTGGATTGAGGAGCATCAAGTCCAACAGCACTACCACCCCATGTGGGATTATTTTTACCGCCACCGCCTCCACCCCCTATAAGTAAAATGGTATTATCAAATGTTGTTACAAATGTTCCGCCTCCACCAGTCCCTGCGGTGTTTATGGTATATCCCGGCGAGGCCATATACGTCGCACCCATTTGTCCAACGAGTAATTTCAGAATATCTCCTTTGGTTAATATGAATGTGCCAGATACTATCCTACCATAACCACCTGTGAAACTCCCACCACTGCCTGCACGTGCACCCGCACAAGATATCGTATAACTCCCCGTCGCCGGCACCGTCCATAATTGAATCCCATTTGTTGACATATCCAAATATTTATTGGTAGTATCTTGCGTCCATGTCGCAGTTGGGAATTGCGCAGCATACCGTGTCCTACACGCGGATAAGTCGGGTCCCAAGCGCCCAGTAGCCCCCGCATTATCAAACGTAAATGTCGAAAAGGAATAAAGAGCCACATCCGGATTCGGTATCGTCGTCGTCGTCGTCGTCGTCGTCGTTATCGGCGTCGTCGTCGTTATCGTCACCGCCCCTCCCGTCGTCCTGCTCGTCAGTCCACCTCCTCTTCCTCCCAGAGCTCCCCCCGCCGCCGTCTGCGACACTATCTTCGCGTCCTGCCAAACTGTGCCATTCACCGAGACCGCCAGCGATGACCCGCGCCTCGATTGCGTCCGTCCGCTCGCAATCCACATCTTCGCGCCCCCGAACCATGTCGCCCCCGTGCCGTATTTCTCGAACAATCCCGTGCGAGTATTCGTCATCCGGCTGCCAAAGACGCCCACCCATCCGTCCGCGTTTCCTGCCGTCGCAGGCGTGGATGTCGCCACCGAATAATTCCCTGTGCCTACCGCGACGATTTGTTGCGTGGTTTCATCGCACAATATTTTATTCACTTTTGTCATCACGCGGGTTGAATTCGGCACCGCTCGCCATGTAATCCCGCCGTCCGTGGAGGTGGAGAGCGAGGTGGTAGTGGCGGCGAGTTCGCTGGTTACCGGGACACCGGACGTTACAGATGAACCCGCAATGACGGAATCCACCAACCCGCTATCACCCCCCATCAAAAACGGCACTTGTCCCGTCATCAACGACCCACGACCATACGGCACAATCGTATTCACATTTTCAATCGGCACATTCGAAAACACCGCACCTACCGTTCGCGCGGTCGTATTCGCAATCATCGCCCCCCGCTGCGTCGAGTCATCATAGAAACTCCCGAAGTCCAGAATCGCTGGGTTCGGAAGGACGGAATACACCGACACAGTCGCCGATATCGCCGCCGCATACGTATTCGGCGCCAGCACGGGCAACCAGTTCTTGCCGTTATAGGAATACAGCAAGTAACCAGGCACCCCCGACGCATTATTCGCCGCAATCCCGGTTCCGCGGGGTTCGCCGTTTCGGGTATCGCTCGTGCTTGCGAGCCACATCGACCCGTTCCAGTAGACGCAGAGCGCCCGCCGTCCCGCTGCCGCACCCGCCCATACCGCCGCGCCCGAGGCACCCGTCGTCGCATTCCACGTCACGCCGTCATACGACCATTTCAGACCGCACACGCGGTCATACCCGCCCGCGACCCACATTCCGACACCGAAGCCGTCCTTGCCGTAGGCGACCGACCATGCTTGTTCGCTCAAACCGGCGGACGCCGCGATCCCGCGCCATAATTTGCCGTCGTAGGAATACGCCATCGTGTTGGCCGCACTGGCGGCCACGTCGCGGTCTCTGCGTCCCGCAGTAGCAACCCACATTCCGGTGCCGGTGGCGTCTTTGCCGTAGGTGATGCCGAGAGAACGGGAATCGGTGGCACCGGAGGACCAGGTTTCACCGAAATTGGAGGAGATGAAGATGAGGCCGTTTTCAACCACCGCGGTTTGGTATTGGCCGGTGGAGGATAATGAGATAGACCGCCAGTACCTAGTGATTCCAGTGGTTCGCTCGGTCCAGTTAACACCGTAGTTGGATGAGGTCCAGATATTGCCATTCCTCGCCACCGCACTTTGATACTGTCCTGTGGAGGATAATGATATAGAATACCACTGCGCAGCGGGAGTGGTTATGGCTCTTGACGTCCACGTTCCTCCATAGTCGGAGGAGAACCAGATATTAGTATTGGCATAAACCACCCCGCTTTGATATTGTCCCGTACTTGATAAAGATATAGAATACCAGAACCGACTTCCTGGTTCGGTTTGTATCGTCCACGTTACACCATAGTTGGATGATATCCAGTTGTGGCTGTTATCTGACACGGCTCTTTGATACTGTCCCGTTGATGATAATGATATAGAACTCCAATTCAAAAATCCGGGAGCAGTTTGGGACGTCCAGGTTACACCGTAGTCCGATGAGGTCCATATATAGCCATTGGAAGTGCTTTGAACCACCGCACTTTGATACTGTCCGGTGGAGGATAAAGATATAGAAAACCAATTAAAACTTCCGGGTGCGGTTCGGACGGTCCACGTGACTCCGTAGTCGGAGGAGGTCCAGATATTTCCTGATTGAGCCACCGCGCTTTGATACTGTCCTGTACTTGATAAAGATACCGACTTCCAAGCCCTAGTCGCCCCTGTGGTTCGCTCCGTCCATGTTACTCCGTAGTCGGATGAGGTCCAGATATTGCCGCCGCTGGCCACCGCGCTTTGATACTGTCCGGTGGATGATAAAGAGACACCATACCATTCCACCCCCGCACTCGCCACCGGCGCATATCTCTCTGTCAGCACATTCACACTCGTCCCGAACAACGACCCGCTCGTCTGCGACAGATACCACGTTTTCCCGTCATACGAATACGCACACCCCGTATACGCCCCCCCGCGCCCTATCGCCGTCCACATCCCCACCCCCGAAGCATCCGCCCCGTAGGAAACACCCTGGCATACAATCCCGAACAGTGCTCGCGACCCTATCACGGGCGTCCAGTTCATCCCGTCATCTGACCACGCCATCGTATAAATCGCGCCGCTGGTGTTCGTATAGGTTCCCGGCGTCCCGAGCGGCGACCCGCCCACCGCCACCCATCTCCCGCGGTCATTACAGCACACCGCGTAGCACGCCCCCGCGCTTCCGAAGATTTGCGTCCCGCCCGCGCCCGTCCAATTCACACCATCACGAGACCACGCGAGACAATTGTTTCCGCTCCCGCTGCTTCCCGAGCAGTCACCTCCCGCCACCCACATTCCGTTCCCGTATTTCACGGTTCGGACCGTCCCAAACGCATTCAACCCCGAGGTCGTCAGCACCGCACTGTTATTCGTCGTCCACGACAACCCGCCATCATACGAATACGCCATCCGATTCGTGCCTCCGACCCCGCTCGCATCGCGAATCACGCCGCCACCCACCGCAATCAGGAAATTCCGCGAATACGTCTGTGACCACGTGGCACCCTCCGCGCCGTTGTTGGACCGCACGACCACCGATGTCGTATCGCCACCGCCCCCAGGCAGAAGCCCCTGTGCGCGACCCACACCTCCACGCCACATCGCACCGGCGCCCGCACCCACTCCCGCGCTCGATACCATCCCCGTCGTCATTAAGGATATCGGGATATTCGCATACGCAACCGCGTTCGTGAACATGGTCGGCGAATAAAGACTGTTCGTCGTATCATTCCACAATGACGCAGCAGTGATATCTGTCGAGCTGACGATACGCGACCCCCCCGCGCCAGATGACGCAATCCACGAATACCCCGTCCACGCAATCCCAGTTAATCGACAAAACGCCGTCTGTGCGAGTGTTCCTTGTGTCGGTCTTTTCCATTCAATCGAACCGGTTAGACTCGACGTATATGCGATTTGGTCTCCTCCAGTCCCTCCCGCGGTCGTATCACCGACAACCATCCAAATCGGCGATGCCGCACCCGTGCTATACGCCACCGCACTGCTGTTCGACATTATCGGCGGGATTCCGCCGCTGCTGCCCGACACCGTCGCCGCCGCCCATCCCGTTCCGATATCATCCACCGCGTCCACACGCCACGAGATACTGCTCGCCGGCGCCCCGCTCCCGCCACCACCACCACCGCAGCATATCCACGCGACCCCATTATATCCTATCGATGTGATTCGAATACCTGGCAACACCGACGCTCCTCCCGCGGTCGATATCGCCTTCCAGCCCGTCGCGCCTGTGCGGTCATTCGTATAGTATAACGCCGATGTCGTCCCTAGCGACCCGCCAACCACCCAGAACCGCGAGCTCGACGCGATACAAACTGGCTGAAACGACGCCGACCCCCCGCTTACAATCCCCGACACCGCCGTCCATCCCGTCGCGCCGTATTTATCCGTTGTATAAATCAGGTTATTGTTATTGGGGTCGTATCCGCACGCCAGCCATGCGACCCCATTCCATTCCAGCGCAGCATATCCGCCCTGTCCCATTAAAATCCGCGGTGTAGCGTAGTTGGAAGCGACCGACCATCCTACACGCGCAAGGGGGTCTGTACAATACCAAATCGAACCGAATTTCTCCCCCGTGATGGCACTGAATGTCGTCATCCCGAAATTCGCCACCCACGACCATCCGTTCCATTTCAGTGCGGAACTGAACGTCTGTGCTTCCGGTGTTACCTGGAATAATTGGGTGGCCGATAAGTCCGTATACGTATTCAGCCACATATTCGCCCACGGCGCCGACGCCTCGCGCATATTCACATCAAGGTGTGTGATAAACACGCTGCTGCTGGCGCGCATCGTTAAACTCTGGAATGACGCATCAGGGACATTCGTCGTCCCGCCGCCCATGACGCCGTTGCCGCTTCCGATGAACGCGCAAACAGGGATGGTTGTGCGCCCCGTTGTCGCCGTCGCCGTCGCCGTGAGTCCGGATGTTTCCGTCATCGTTGTCGCCGACCGCGCACCGCCTACAATGAGCGAGTTGCCGTTCCATCCTATCGCGCGTGCTCCCGTCCCCATCGTATTCACGACCGCTGTGGTCGCCCCGGAAATATCCGCGAATAAGAGCGCCGACCCGCTTACATCCGTCCACGTGCGTCCATCCGCCGATGTCGCGATTGTCGCCGCTGACCCGCTTCCTACCGCCACCCACCGCTGTCCTGGTGCGACTGTTTTCGTCGTAGAGTACGCGGTCCAGGAAATCCCGTCCGCCGACCATGCGATAATATTCCCCGCAGTTCCCGATTTCGAGGAATACGCGGGTCCTGTCGCCACGAACCGTTTGCCGTTCCAGGATACGGAATTCGCGCCGTAGGGGAACATACCCGCCGACGCAGCGACCCCCGTCCAACGACGGCCTGTGATTGCGTATTCGGCTACTTCACTGCCGACCACCGGAGTATCCGCGGAATACAGTATGCTCACGCCGCCGCCGCCCACAATATTATTCCCGCGGCCTACCGCCACCCATCGCCCGCCACCCCATACGACGTCATTGACCACCGAGGTAATGGATGCGGTTGAAAACGTGCTGGATGATGACAGGCACGTATCCTCCCAGACCAGCCCATTCGGGGATTTTGAATACGCGATTGTGCTTACAGTGCCGAGCCCGACCGCGACCCAATACATCCCGTTCCACGAGATGCGTTTTACGAGATATAACTTCGTATCTGTATTTGCGACGGCGTTCCACACACCGAGGTCCGTCGACCATGCGATAGAGGCGGTATTTGCGTCATTGGTAGGCGACCCATCACCGCCCACCATCCACACTGTGCCGTTCCACATGATTGAATAAAGGACCCCGGATATCGGGACCGCAGCGGCGGGGATTTGCGTCCACGTGACCCCGTCGCGGGATGTCGCCACTTTCGCCCCGCTTACTGCGTCATACCCTACCGCCGCCCAGACCGACCCGTTCCAGAATGCGTCATTACACACTCCGCCGCGAAATGCGGAATTGCCGAGACTGACGAGGCTGCTGCCGCCCCACGACCGACCTCCGTCGGTGGATATCGCGGTGGCCGCACCGGACGACGCGGCCGACGACCCGAATAAGATGGCCGGGTGTTGAAGATACGCTGACCCGACTCCCGCCGTCCATCCAATACTGCGGACGGGGACCATCGCTGTGGGTACGGCACCGACGGCCGGAATCGCGTAATCATTCGTCGTTGCGATACAATTCATATTGGTCGCGCTGAATGTCGGAATCACGGCACCATACATATTGGATGACGGGTATACGCCGAACCATCCGCCGCTTCCGTCGTAGGAATATGCGAGGGTGCGTCCGGTGCTTATGCCGACGCTCAAGCCCGTCGCATACCAGACACCATTCAAGTAGGAGATACCTGTCGCGCCCGTCCCCGAAGGTTCGAATAAACCCGCCTTTGTGTTTGCGACGACCGTCCAACCATCACGACCCGTCGTTGACCATATAAACGCGTTTGCGCTACGATATACTGACGCAACCCAGAGCCCCTGACCCGTCGTCGCACTGATGCCATAGGCGATTCCAGTAATCGTTCCCCCCAAATCAGTAGCACTGTTATTCACGCCAATCCAATCGATACCGTTATATGAATACATTAGTGTAATCGATACCTGACCACCTCCGGAGGTCGCACCCGCCACCCATAATCTGCGCCCATGTTCATCACGACCGTAGGTGATACTCTGGATTACCGCGCTAGTGCTGATTCGCGATATCGTTCCGCGGATAGGTTGCCAGTTTATTCCGTCGGTTGAATACGCCAATACGGCGGTGGTGTCGAGGGTTCCCGCACTTCCGCCTGCGACGAATACCCCGTTTCCGAACGCGATGGCATTACACCTCGTGAGGATAGCCAACGACCCGGGCACTTCGCTCCAGCTGATTCCGTCGTATGAAAACACGAGCGAATTCGTAGTATCGCCACCGGCAACCCAGACGCCATTTCCGACGCCGGATGCTGCGGTGAGTGCTGCGTTAGTGCTTGGCGTTTGTTCTGCCGGAGCATACGCGATGGTGCGGACATTGGTTATCATTGTACTCGCGCTCGCAATCGCCGTCCATCGAATCCCGTTTTGGGAAAACGCGAGACAGCTTATGCCGCTTCCGGCAGTGCCACCTGCGACCCAGATGCGTCCATTCGGCGATATTGCGGTGCTTGTTTGCCCGTATCTCATTGCGAGGACAGTTCCTGATGACCCGAAGACTTCTTTCGCGCCGATGGCCTGTGACCACGTCTTTCCGTCGATGGTATATGTGATGGGGGATGCGTTGGTAGTATTGGCGGCCGCACTCGCACCGCCTGCGACGGCGATTGCCTGTTGTGGCGGTTGCTGATTCGCCGCCGTCCATGTCACACCCCCGTCGCTTGAATACACGACCGGTGTCGTTCCATTGCCGGTAGCGACGAACCGGTTTGCGTAGGAATTCCACGTGACGGAATAACCCGTGTTTATGGGGGTATATTCACCGCTGATATCCAGCGCCATAATATCTCGGCATCGTGTCATGAAGGGACCGGACATGGAACCACTGGAACCGGCGTCCGATGACCGAACCGTCACCGGTGTCCAATTCACGCCATCGGCAGAATACGCCATTGTATAACCTGGGTTGTTGTTGACGCTGTCCGCCCCCGCGACATTTGTAAGTGATGTGTAATCGATCGCACCGTTCCATCCACCGATGATGAACCGCCCGCCCAAGGCGTCCCAAATCACGCGGGTGACTTCACTGCCATTCTTGAATATCGACGTCCCGGCGGCTTTGGCTTGAAGAGGCGGCGCAATCCACGCGGTGCCGGTGGCGTCGGTGGAGTAAATGATATTGTATCCAGAAATTGGAGCAGAACCTACCGCAACCCACCGCCCGAGAGAGGGTGAGAATGAAATCGAACGCACGCCCCCTACTTCGGATATACTACTAATTTCAAAAGGAGTTAGAACTTTATTGTAAAACCGAAAATCATCGATAAGAGAACCCGATCTAATAAAATAAGCCGCAGGGCCTTCGTTTGAACCCGCGCCAATACGTAAGTTTGTCCCTGTATTATTTGAATAAACCCTTGTAGTAATAGTTGTCGCGACCCCATTTATATATACGACAAGTTCTCCTGTAGTTTTGTTAAGTGTAAATGCGATATGAATCCATGTATTTATCGTTCCAAAGTTTGAATACAATCCAATACCACTGCCACTAAATTCTGTTGCGTTTCCAGTCCAAAATTCCAAATTGTTTGAAGGAGAAATATAAATCACCCATCCAGAAGTTGTTGTACGACATGAAGCGATTGATTGATAATTTCCGGCACTATCTACCGGTCTCACCCAACAAGCAACACTAAAATTATCTGGTGAAAACCGGCCGTCGTTGTTTATTTGTAAATGATTACTTCCATTAAAGAGTGCCGACGCGGTTCCTTGTTTAAAATTGGTTGTATTCCATGATACAGAATTTGAATTGATAAGAGTATTATTGTTAGGCGATGAGTCATTTAAACTGCTATCGAAATTATACGAGGCGACAATATTACTTATTGATAATGGTACACTCAATACTTGTTGAGACCACGTTGCTCCACCATCCACGGAACGATAAATCGTATTACCGGATGCCGCGCCGGCCAGAATCACTGAAAAGTCCGTATTGGCCGCGAAGCAGGATATCACAGTCCCCGTATATGTCGCGGGTGACGCCGCAATCCACGCCGCTGACGCATCCGCATCGCCGGAATACATAATGCGGCCGTTGGCCTGCGTCGTTACATCGCTGCCTCCAATCAACCAACGATTATACCCGCCACCAACCCATAATGACGAATGAACCCATGCGAATTGTGTAGCATTTGGACTGCTCACCCCGTTACGCCAGTTGAATCCATCATTAGAAAAATATACTTTCTTTGTCGCGCTTGCGCCGTCGCCACCGCTCACCAGGAACCTCGTTCGCGCGGTGTTCATGGAGAGAGAATAGCACCCGTTGTTCGCGATCGTCATTCCGGTTCCGCCGTTGGCTTCAGTATCACTTGAACCGGGGACACGCATCCACGAAGCGCCCGCATCCGTAGAATACATCATAGCGGTATGTTGGCTTGCGGTGTCGGTGATAGCGTTGGTGAGGAGCATTTGGTTGGTGAAAATTACGGAACGCATTGCGTCACCGGTGCCTCCAATCGGCGTGCTGAACTCCACCCCCTGATTCACCACCGGCGCATCCCACGTAACACCATCATCCGAATATGAGAACGCCACCCCGCGTTGTGGTTGCCCCGACACGACGCCGGTATACAACCCCGTATCTCCCATCGCCATAAACCGCCGCAAGGGCTTAAACACATTCGCACCGCATCCCTGCCAGTTGCGTCCATTGGTCGAAAATGCGACTGTATTCGTCCCGCGCCCCGTCGCCATCCACCGCCTCGCGCCCCATGTTATCCCGCGGCCCCATACCGAAAACACCGTATTCCCCAGTCCCTGCCATGACATCCCGTCCGTCGAAAATGCCAGTGTATTCGTCGTCCCGCGCCCCGTCGCAACAAGATTCCGGCCATTCCATGCGACCCCGTGTGCGTATATATCGAACCCGGTGCTCGTCGCCCCGCTATCCGCCACCCCCGTCCATGTCTTCCCGTCCACCGAATACGCCATCGTATAATACGCCGCCGGCGACGACCCCGCAATCAACGTCCGCGTCCCCGTCGCAACCCACATGTTCCCCGTCCATACGACGCTAATACCGCCGCCCGAGATATCGCTCGTCGCCGCCGACGGGCCGGCGATGTCATATGAAAACACATTCACAGGCACACCCGAAGCGTCCACCGGCCCAATCCACGTCACCCCGTCATACGAATACGCGGTTGAGAAATTAATACCGCGTCCTACCGCCACCCACATCCGCCCATTCCACGCGACGTCGCGCGCTTCTACGGAAAACACGGATTTCCCTGTAATCCCCGACCACGTCATCCCCCCGTCATCCGAAAATGCCAGTGAATGCGTGCGTCCATTCCCGCCCGCGACCCATTTTTCGCCATTCCACGCCACTGTATTCGCCCCCCTCGACCCGCCGATCCCGAATGACGTCCCCGCCGCAATATCCGCCGCCGATGAAAACATCGCATTGGTAGCACCCCCAGGCACCATCGCCCATGTCGCTCCATCATCATCCGAATATGAAATCGTCCCGGTCGTTGCGGGAGCGGGTGAAGCACTGGACCTCGCCAGAATATCGCTGGCGCCGCCGCCGCCGCCTCCACCTACCGCGATCATCCGATTCGCCGGGAAGGTCACTTTATTATCCAGGCGCGCGACATTGATGGGCGCGGTGAATGCGTTCGTGGTGATTCCGACGGCGCCGAAAGCTTCCGTTGTAAACGCCCCCGCGCTCTTCTGGACGCCAATCCACGTCGCGGGGACGGGCGGTGTCGCCGTGGAATAAAACATACAGTTTGACGAGATATCTCCGAGGAAATACCAGGTATTTGTCGACGCATTAAAACCGACATGATTAATGATTTCGCCGGATGACGACGGGGTTGGACCTTTCATTGACACCCAGCTGCTGCTGTGGGGAATACGTGCCGTAGAATATGCGAACAATGAACTCGAATTACCGCACGCGACCCAGGTTCCATTGCCATATGCGAGGGACCGACCGCTCGTGCCGAATAATACACCGGTCGTAATCGGCATCCAACTTCCAGCGATGGGCGGGTTTTCCACGGAATAGGATAAAGTATTCGTTCCATTTCCCGCAGCCAACCAAACGCCGTTGGCATAGATGACATTAACACCCCCATTATAAAATCCGCTCGAGATGCCGGCGTCGTTACGGGCGTCGCTGCTTCCGACCCAACTATCGGCTGTCGGTGGTGTTCGTGTAGAATACGCGATTACAATGTTTCCCGTACCAGTCGCCACCCATGTGCCATTTCCGAATGTAATTCCGCTTACATCAAGAGTGAAAAGGGTAGGAGAAAATGAAGTCGGAATGGCGACCCACGACTCGGCCGTTGGCGGGTTGGCGAGAGAATACGCGATACTATTCGTTCCAACTCCCACAGCAACCCACGCACCATTTCCGTAAGCGATATCATATCCACGTGTTCCGAATGTATTTACGGCCCCATTGAACGACGACCCCGTCGGGATTCCCACCCAACTCGACGCTACGGGTGGCGTCATCGTAGAATACGCGATACTATTTGTGCCTTCACCCACCGCCACCCATGTTCCATTCGCGTAAGCAATATTTCGCCCGCCCGTTGTGAATGTATTCGCACTATTGGGAATCCCCACCCAACTCGACGCGGTTGGCGGGTTCACGAGAGAATACGCGATACTATTTGTCCCAGACCCCACCGCCACCACGATATTCCCGTAGCTCGCCATTTGTGCCGCACCCACACCATATGTCTGTGTCTTCCCGACACTCACCCCGCTCATTTTAGCAATGATGTCGCTTGTTGAAAGAGTGCTTGCGCTTGCGAGCGGGATGCTCTGTTTCTTTTGCCGATTCAGTGCCGTCGCCGGCGCGGGCTGCGAATCCATATTAATAACCACCCCCGATGTGAGAGAGTTCAGTGCGCGACCGTTTACGAATAAGTCGCCGCTTATCTTCACATTCCCGGCGACATCCAATTTCGCACCCGGCACACTCGTCCCAATCCCTAGATTTCCGCATATATCAAATCGCCCGGCTTCCACGCCCTTTATGCGAAATGGTATTATATTTTGTGAAGGGTCACGACTATTGACATCCATCTCCTTCGGTTGTAGAATATATAGAATAACAACATTTTATTTCGTACGTCCGTCCGTACGTCCGAACATACTTACGTACGTAATTTACGTACTTACGTACGTAAATACATAAACATAAAAATACGTATATATAGTAAATGTCGTTCTTCTCGAATCAAAGTTCATATACAAATTTCCCGCAACCGGTCCAAACCCGTCCTACAAGCACGCCTCCGGCATCAGCGCCAGCGGCGGCGTCGGCGTCGCGAGGTTCCGGTGCGAGTACCGCCGCCACCACCACCGACGAATACCCACCCGGCGCAATGAGTTATATTAATCTCAACATTGAAGAGTATCGCATCCAGGATTTAGAAGCGTTCTTCACACTTCCTACTAAAAATTACGATATTCAGGACGTCGTCCATAAAAAGAAAACGATGTGTGCGGCGGTTGACCGTGATTATACGCTCGCACCCCCCACCCGAACAGGCATCCACGCCTTCCTCGACCAGGCTCTCGCGCGTATCGTCCAGCATCTCCTCCCTATCGGCAGCGGCAAGCCTGTCACCGATCTCCCCCAGAATTCCCTCTCCGGCGACAACGGCCATTTCTTAATCAATAATCCAGCCCGCGATGGTGTCAAGAATTACGACCCCAGTAGCAAGTCCGGTATTAATCTCGACGATAATGGTGCGCCTCCCGGGACATTAAACCCCCTGAAAATCAATACGATTAAGCGCGCCGTGAATATCGATACACGTTTCCGTCCCAATTATTATACGACGAAGAGCTCCGATCTTCAAATCAATTTGCCAACCAAGGTAGAGCGTGCGATTAGTATGCGTCTCGCCTCCATCGAGATTCCGATGTCGTTTTACGCCATAAACTCCGATTACGGAAATAATGTATTCAAGGTGACGTGGGACCGGAACGGCGTCCCCGATGCTTCCTCCGTCCTCATTACCTTGCCCGATGGGAATTATGATACCGGAACGTCCGATAAGACGAAGGCCGCGCGTCTCGAAGATGAAATCAATGCACAATTACAGGCCACTCGCGCCGGTGATGCGACGGATATCAGCGGTCTCCGTCTCCGCTATGAAATCAACCCCATTACTGGGAAATCCCGGTTTTTCCAGGATGCGTCGGCGGGTATAGCGCCGGCGGCCGTTCCTTTCAAAATCAATTTCACCGTGAATAAGGCCGGTGTGGTATTGTCTGCGAGTGAGAATCCCATGCCGCTACAGGGGACGCTCGGTTGGATGCTCGGTTTTCGCGCCCCCGTCGGCGAGTATGCGTCCAACGGAAAACTCATCGGTGGCGGTGGCGGTGGCGGCGGTGGCGGGACTGATGGTCTCGGGAATTTGATATCGGAAGGAATATGTAACGTCCAGGGGACGCGGTATATTTATGTCGCGATTGATGATTTCGTCAATAGTTCCAATAATTATTTCACCGCAGCATTCGCCAGTTCCGTTATGGCGCCGAATATCATAACACGCATCAATGTCGCGGAATTGGCGCAGGATACGACTGTCTATCATTACGCACAGCAAGAGGGTTATTCCACAGAATTGGACAGAAGTAGGAGTTATTTCGGGCCAGTCGATATTCAGAAGATGCGCGTTACTTTATTTGATGAGTACGGTAGAGTCGTTAATTTGAATCATATGGATTGGTCGATGGAGTTGATGTTTGAATGTGTCTACTCGTAACAAAGATGCTCCATTCGCGCTGGGCGCTCGTGCCGCACTTTGTTAAGAGTAGGAGGGAGGGGCGTTGCGCCGCCCGGCACGCCGGCTCATTGCTTCGCAATTCACTGGGGGTATATGACCGCATTTCCAAAACACCGGTACTGGCTCCATCGGTTGGAGATATAGAGATGTTTTATGGGACTGTACACTATTTGCGAGGCGTAACAGACACAGATTATCCAAATTATGCGAGTTATATGCGAGAATTTCGTCGATTTATTGTCGCGGCAACAAAACGCACCGAAGAATAAGTAGAAGAATAATAAGAATCTGCTATCCAGTTATCTATGTTTTAATTAGACTTTCATTTGACGTTCAGTTACGCCTGAAAATCCTTTGCGCCTTGCGCGTGCGCGATGAACGCGTCTTGCGCGATGAACGCGTCTTGCGCGATGAACGTTTACGCATCCTACCGCCTCCTCTTCGCGGCGGTGGTCCATCGGAATCATTACCATCGGATGCGGCGGCGGCGGCGGCACGTTTACTAGCAGCAGCTTCGTCCTTTTCAACAGCATCATCGGCCTTCTGAATCCATTCTGTTTTTTTTTTCGCAACATTCGTCCAGTCTGTTGTACCTTGATCCTGTTTAGCTAATTGTAAAATTTTATCTTGTACGTATTGATATTTCGGGAACTCCTCTTTGAAAGATTCTGATAACGTCCATATTAGAAATTCCAGCGGACTGCCGTTGTCCATTATAGTTTTTACTGTATAAATGAATTAAATACAATCTGGTGTATATACATTAATACGTCATTTTAATTTTATTTTTATCAATCCGTCCGTTTCAATGGCGGCTGGCTCATTGCTTCGCAATTCGCTGGGGGGCTTCGCCCCTGCCGACCCTTGTTTTATTGGTTGTGTAATTATTTGTGACTGTAAGGAGAGCATAAATAATTAAATTGATGTGATAATAGGGTCGGCGCGGGGGCGAAGCCCCCCCAGCGAGTTGCGAAGCAACGAGCCAGCGTGCCGGGCGGCGCAACGCCCAGCGCAACGCCCAGCGCAACGCCCTACCCACAACTTTTACATGACCCTTGCCTCACTCCAAACATGGCTGAAACCGAGAATAAAGACGGAGCGGAACGTGGTGCTGTACTTCTTGGAACCGGAGGCAATACTGGGGCTGGTGTGGGCGCGGGTTCGGTCACAATAACCCTAATCTCTCGACGTTGTTGTATTTCATTCATTCTTAAATGGTCGTTGGTAGACCGTGATGTAAAAAAAAGGGAGCGCATTGTATACATAGACGTATATAATATAATATATAAATATATTGGCGTATAATGGATAATTAATACCGGCGAGCGTGCCGGGCGGCGCAACGCCCAGCGCAACGCCCCCTAGTATTGCCCGAAAAACAATACCAACACCATAACCGTCATTGGTATTGTCAACACCAAGTATAATACCACGATAAATGCCTGCCAGATATAATACAAGATAATCCGAATATATGGCAGGAACTTCGACAAATATACCAAGATATCGCGAATGGTTATATCAAGAATCCAACTTATATCAATAATGTAACTGTAATGAGCCTTCGGCGGTTTCCAATATTTCACCGGTGGCGGCATTTTGGCGCGGACCTGGTGTTTATGTAAGAACGTGGTGCCTGTGAACGCAGCCATTACGGCAGGTTTATGTATCTCCGGGCAAGCGACCCGGTCTTTATAATCCGTCTCATATATGTAAGTAAATTGATGGTCGTATAGCTCTTTCAAGTATTTCTCTCGGAACCAGTCTGGCACCGGTGGTTTCGCACGTGGAGGCGGCGGTTTCGCACGTGGAGGCGGCGGCACCGGTGGTTTCGCACACGACGTCAGCGTCGGGTAGAATAACGATATGAATATCAACAATATCGTTATTTTTGTTATCATTGGTGAAGTCGTTGCTCGCCGGGTTTAAGCGGATAATTGTATTCAATTTTTTAGCACAAACACCTGGTATTATACGCAATCCCGTATTTCATCGTCTTATTGCCTTCCAGAGGCACCGCCGCCGCTTTCGCGGGTGCTTGTGTGCGAAGAACCGACCGTCCCTTCAAACGGGCTAAATATCGGTCATAGGACCCGTGCTTTACATCAACCCCCGCACCCGGCGCGGAAGTCGATCCGGGCCGCATTCGGGTGATACTGTGGTGAGTAGAGCTCGCATGTGACGGGACATTGGTGCGCACGATACCCGCGACGGCACGGTCGCTAGACTGGTTCCAATTCACGCCGTAATATCCCGCACCCGGATTCAGGAGAGGCGCAGTATATACATGTAAGGCAGCACGGTTCATCGTATACTCGCTCGCAGGGACGCGCACGGTGTTCCATATTTTCTGTTGGGTGCTCGACGCTGCGGATTGTATACTATTTACCGGATTTTGACTGGTAATATTGCGTACGACGACGGGGATTTGAAACTTACATGCCGGGCAGTTGGGGAATAATTGTGGCATTCGTGTGCGTGAATATGATAATATATAATATACGACGAGAATATATCTACGACGAGATTAGGATTTAAGGTGAAAATTGAAAATAAAATATTGAATGAGAAGAATGAACGTAATTATGAGCCGTGACGAAGTAAGCGATAGCGCGACGACGACCAGCCGAACAGGCGCCGGGACTAGGACCGGCCCCGGGAAATACGAATGCGACTCATGTCGCGCAGAATTCCCCAATAAGACATCCGCAGACCGTCATATGTTATTTTGTAGGACATTAGCGGGGATACGCCGCGGCGGCGGTGGCGGCGGTGGCGGCGGTGGCGGTGCCAGTGTATCGACAACGATACACCATGACGACGCATTAATGCCGACCCAGCGCGAGATGTTTGTATTGATTCAGGAACTCGCGGCGAAATATAATAAAGTGAAAGATGAATTGGATGTAATGAAACAGTGGGCGAAAATGGTGGGGCGACGGATAGGGGGGGTGGGTGCGACGTCGGGCGCGACGGCGGCGTCGGGGGGTGCGGCGGGCGTATTGGAATTCACCTCCATCACGCGCCAAAAGCGCCAGAATATGGAGGCTACTCTAAATGAAGAAGACGACGAGATGATTGCGTCTGCCGCGTCTATCGGTGCGGAAAACCCCGTCCAGTTGCGCCCCTCGTTCACGGAATGGCTGACGTCATCGTCGTCGCTCTCTCTCAATGAAACGGATTTGAATGTCGTATTCCATGAAGACCTCGTCGCCGGAATCACCGCCGCATTATTGCGCGTCATGGCCGATTATACCACCGAATCGGGCAAATCCCATCTCGTCCCTTTCAAACTCGCAGACGTCAAACAGGGGGCGTTTTATATCTACGACATTCCGTTTCAGGTCGGCTCCGTCCCAGACCTCCCAGTCGCGGCGACCCGGCGATGGCGTGCGATTGAACCGTGCGAGTTCCAGCTATTGATGAATACAATTCATAAGCTCCTGTTTAAAGAGTTTAAGAAATGGCAGGATAGGAATTGGGAGGCACAGCGTCAAATGACGAAACAGAGGCAGAAGGCGGCGTCGTCGTATCATACGGTAATGTCGTCGATACAGGGTTCGGCTGCGGCGGCGTCGTGCGACGGGATGTATTCGATGCCTGGGGGCGTGGTGTCGGATGACGAGCCTGACCCTGTGGGCGGGACGGTGCTGTCGGAGGATTTCGCGACGCTGTATAATAAGTATGCGGATAAGATGTTGGGCGGTGCTTTATCGAATGACACGATATTGATGCGGGTGCGGGCGAAATTGTGGAAGGATATGAAGGCGTGGCGGCTATAAATATTTCGTGTGAAATATCTCTAATTAGGTGGCTCTTACATATATTTTTGGTTGTAATTCACTCTTTAAATAAAGTGGATGTTTCGGAACTCCTTTTTTTGAAACATCTATACAATAAGGCATAGTTACTAAATGCCGTAGCCATTCAGGTTCCTTTCGGTTATTTCCCCACGCATATATTACGCGTTTAGTTATTCCGATTAATGATTTTATGTTCTCTATATTTTCATCTCCTTCTGGGTTTTCTGTAGATTGTAATTTCTTTGGATCTGTGCTACGAAACGCATATAAATTACCCACATAAACACCTCCATATCCCCAAGATTTCGAAAAATTAATGACTCTGCGAATGGTTGGGTCATCTGTTTCTGAATCTGCTGTAGATGGATTCAACATTATGAATAATACCATTGGTTTTCCCTCATCCCATATACGCGATAATTGATATCTATATTTGTCGTCAGATGATATTATAGCGTGGGTTTTCATTATTCCTTTGGGCATTTTATTGGTTTTTCTTGTTTTTTGTTGTTTAGATTTATTTGGTGTTTTTTTCGTTTTATCCATAATAATGATATAAACTCTGTTATATTATTATTCATCGTTTTGGCGATATTCCGCCGCCCTCGCGCGTTGTTCGGAATAGACGCAAAAAACGATACCAAAATAGCACCCGCCGTCGTTGGGGTGGGAGTAAATCTGCCGTCGTTGGGGTGGGAGTAAATCCGCCGTCTATTTTTACCTACGGTCAATATTTACGGCGGACCCGAACAGTATCCTGCCGTTGGGGGTGGAACCCCCCTCCAGTCTATAGAGCGGAGCTACCGCCGTTGGGGGGCGGAACCCCACCCGTTCGGGCGAGTGGCCAAAATCACAGGTAATTTGGATATGACTTCTTACAGAATTAACAACCTCCTTGACCCCAGTTCTACCCAAGATGCTGCTACTAAATCTTATGTCGATACTTCTATTCCTGTCGGCGGGATTATTATGTGGAGCGGGACCACCGGAACGTCGCTTCCGAGCAACTGGAAATTGTGTGATGGGTCGACATATAATAGCATAAAGACACCGGATTTGAGAGGCAGATTTGTGTTGAGTAGTGCTACTCCGACCAGTGTTAATGGTTCGATTGCGTTGGCTGGTGGATTAACTGCTCGCGGGATTGATGCTAGTGGAGGTGCGGAGACGGTTAAGTTGACAACGGCGCAAATGCCGACACACGGACACGGGGTAAGTGCGACGACAAGCGGAAATGATGGAGACCACGCACATACTGTTAGTGCGAGTGGAACACCGAAAATCCCAAACTACAGCTCGAAAATGCTACACTACACCAACTCGGATATGAATATATTATCAAATATACAAGGCGACACCACCACCAACAGGATATCTGTTGGTACTGTAGATGTTACAGGTAGTGCGGCAAATGTCGCTTCAAGTTATATCTCCGCGGGCGGCACACGACACGGTCACACCATCACAGTAACCCAATCCGACGCTGGTTCCGGTGACCCCCATTCGATTATGCCCCCCTTCTACATCCTCGCCTTCATTATGCGTATTTCGTAAACCGAACTACGCTACGCCCCAACCTTCTTCAATCTCTCGAGAATGTCGTTGATGAGAGATTGTTGGGTGGCAACCGTAGCTTCCAATTCCGCAATCCGAACCTTATCCGCCTGTTGTTGGCGGTCGACTTCTTGGAGGGCGGCGGTGGCGATATTATGTATATGGTCGTTATCTATTTTATGGAAATCATCAACCGTTTGCCCGTATAGAAAATAAGTCTCTTCTTTTATGACGGTATTTTCACCTTTATCGTTCAACGGAACCTCAATCAAAAATGAGAAGTCATCAATAATCCGCGTTGTGATTACTTCTACGTCGTTATCTGAACTATCTTTGAATTTTATCTTGAAATTCTGGTTACCAGACGCGTCTGACGCAGGCCCGCCTGTCACCGTCTTGTATTCAATACCCGTCGCCCTGTCGTGATTCCCAGTGAATATCAACTTTTTAACATCATTGACCGGTATATATACACGAAACGTTTCCGTTTTATCGTTATCTTGTATTGAATATTTCTCTACGAGACAATTACAATAGAAATTCGGGAGGTAATCCGGAACCAAATGGACCGCTTCTGGAACTATATCTTTGATGTCTTGTGCGATGAACCCATGGACTTTATAAGGAGAGTGAGAGAATTTATCAACGTATTCGAATGTAGAGCATTTAATTTTTCGAAAGAGTTGGAGCGACTTTGTTCCATCCGTTATTTCGGTTATATTTTTTTTCATTCGTTTGTCGGAACCAATAATAATAAATTCGCATTGAATAGCTCCTTCAAAGAAAGCTGTAAACTTTCCTCCTAAAAAAGATGTATCTGTCAGAGGGTCATTATCCTCATTGCCGAGTTTAAATGCGATTGAGTGATTGCCATTCGAATTACCATAAATAGTCGCACTGTTATATTTATAGAAAGGTCTATTTTGTGAAGCGTTTGATAGTGGTTTTACAACTAGAGCAACCATGGTATTGTAATCTGTGCCACCGGCATTAGTCATATAAGTAGACCCTGTCGTAACTCCATTACCGATACGAAATGTTGTGTTATCTTTCGCAGATTTTGCGTAAGTCGCATTCGTCGCATCGGTCGCAGTCGCCGCATTCCCGCTACAAGAACTCGCCGAATCCGCATTTCCGCTCAATGCCCCACTAAACACTCCAGCCGTTAATGTATTATTACTAGGATTATAACTCAAGTTACCATCCATATACAAATTCCCCCTATTAGTTCCACCATTTCCAGGTATAGTGGTGTCTAGCATTCCAGTAAGATATATGTTCGCATTCACAGTATCGCTTCTAGTTACACTAGGATTATTCACCATACTCCCACTACTACTCAACGCATTCGTAATCGCCGTGGTAACAGCCGACGTGGTCGCAATACCGGCAGTAGCGGTATCGACATAAGATTTAGTAGCAGCATCTTGGGTAGAACTGGGGTCAAGGAGGTTGTTAATTCTGTAAGAAGTCATATCCAAATTACCTGTGATTTTGGCCGCACCCGCTACATCGAGCGCGACTGTCGGCGTCGCCTTATTCACACCCACCCACCCCGTCGTCGTCAATGCGGTCCCCGATGCGGACCCAGAATTCACACGTGCGGCCCCCACTACATCCAAATCGACGCCGGGTGTCGCCTGGTTCACGCCTATCCGCCCTGTCGTCGTCAACGCCGTCCCCGTCGCCGCGCCAGAATTCACACGTGCGGTCCCCACTACATCCAGTCGGACTCCCGGCACCACCGTCCCAATCCCCACATTCCCGCTCCCATTCACCAACATCCGGTCCACCCCCGCCGTGCTAATCCTCACCGAATTACTGTATTGTGACGCATTCTGGTTGGTATTCACACCAATCAAATCAATACAGCTATTAGTGGATGATTGGGCGGAAAGTCGCAGAAACCCGCTATTCGCATTTGGTTGTTGAACCCCCCTTATCTCATTCGCCGAATCAGTCCCTAACCCCGGAAGATCCGACCCCTGACTTATCGAATATGATACTAATTTTATCCGTGGAGGTTCAGACGCATACGACAGTGTCGTACTTGATACATATAATATTCCCGATATATCCATATTCGGTGAAATACCAAAATGTGGCGTCACCGCCTCGAAATTTTTACCCACAGTCACCGGCCCGTTCAAATTCGCCCGCCCCGTCACTGACACATCCCCCGCCGAATTAATCACGACCGAGTTGCTTTGCGTCGCACCCACACCTGTTTGGAATGTAATAAAATCCGGCGATGTTATACCGAGACCCCCCGACGGGTTCGCAATCGAGTTCGTTGTCCCACCCAGTGTGGTTTGTGTCGGCGTATCCGCCACGCGTCGATGATACAACCCCGGATATGTTTTACTCGATGGCACTGTCGTAGCCTTATTCAGCATAATCATCGCAGACGACGCGGTGTTAATCGGATTCGCGCTAGGATGTGCCCCGACCATTACATTTCCGCTGACATGAAGTGCACGGTTTAGTCCGCTATACGCTGTATCCGATAATTCACCCGCTGTTATACCACCTACACCCAATATGCCACTGTCATATATGATACAAACCTTGTCCTGTGCCGCCATAATATTTCCAGATGACAGGTCGAATTTCATGCCAACCTTACCTGTAGTGTCGCCTTTATAAAGATTTAATGTCGCGGTCGGCGGCGTGAAACCTATATTATGAAGCAGCTTTATACCTTGCGTAATACGGGTTAATGTTGCGGGCGTTTTCGTATTTCCGCCGCAAATATCATCGATACCCGACCCCACAATCACATAACCGCTTGTTTGTTCTCCGCCGCGTATAAATGTGCGCGGTTTTATCGCCGACCCCGTTATGCTCGGGTCTTCCACATAAAACGACGAATGAATCGAATTACATGCGATATCGTTGAGAATCAACGTCCCCCCCGTCGTGCTAGCACTACTTGCGTTCGCGGTGGACCCATCCGGTACAAACCGTATATTCGTATTCCCGCTGAAATCGCCGCTGGAATCGATATCGCTTGTTATATCCGACCTATATTGTACCGCGTATTGCGGCCCGCGCGAATTCGCGAGGGCTCTTGGACCCGTAGGTCCCGTCGCTCCCTGTCTTCCTGTAGGCCCGACCCCTCCGGTATGTCCGATAGGACCCGCGATACCTGTAGGTCCCGCGCTACCCGTAAAACCGGAAGTTCCCGTCGCGCCTTGTGCACCAGCGGGTCCAAAAGCTCCCGTCTCTCCTGGAATACCGACCGCACCAAATGTCGTCTGTAAATACGAATACGTTGTTTCATTTGAACTGAAATCCGTTTGGTAGTATAAATACGCATTCGCGGACTGGTTCGCGATCTTCGTGTTTTTCATATAGAGTTGTAATTGGACGTATACATTCGTACTGCTCCCGCTTGCCTCTTTAAGCGTCATAAACTCGACGGGGATTTCCAGTTTGTATAATTTGCGGGTAGTGCTGTTGATGATGGCACCGCCGCTAGAATCGAGGACGTTATCTGTGTTCGTCCAGCTTTTCCCGATATATTTGATATGTGATGGCAGATACGCCGCCCGGGGTGGATAATACCCGGAATCACCGCCGTCCCCCGTTTCGATGATTAAACTGTCGGGGGAGGGTTGGCTCCCCGTTCCAGTGACCATAAATATACCGGCATATAGCGACAATTGGTTGGCGTCGGAATTGGCCGCCACGTTCGCGTATATATTCACCACCCACACACCACTTGGAATCACTGCCAGTGTCGATACTTTAAGCGCGGTATTCCAGAACCTGGTGACAGGGATGACCTTATTCACGTTGCCGTATGTGGCCGAAACTGTTATCGGCCCCACCGTCTTCATCCCGCCATTAATAGGGATGGTTGAAAGCATATAAGAATCGGTTATCAGATCATTGCTAGTCGAATCGCCGTCGGGATTTAACCATAAAATTGTTCCGTTGGATCCCTGAATACCTTGCGTTCCTTGCGTGCCTTGCGTGCCTTGTGGTCCTGCAGGTCCGACTGCTCCGGTTGAGCCTATCGCGCCAGTTGCGCCGGTAGGACCTGGTGTGCCAGAACTACCCGTCGGACCCAAAATGCCAGTGACAAGACCTGGCGGGCCCGTCAAACCGGTAGGTCCGGTCGGTCCCGTGGGGCCATCCGTTCCATCCTGACCTCCGTATCCGATACCAGGCGGACCCTCCGCACCGGTTGGCCCCATACTTAAATCAAGTTGCTGTATCGCAATCACCGTTTTATCCACATAATACTTCGTGGCGACATCCTGGTCGTCGCGTGGGTCGCGGACGTTCTTAATACGGTTAATAGGCGCACCGATGCCCGGTCCACCCGACATATCAATATCACCATTAATAAACATAACACCGCTATTGTTGCCGATTCGCATAATGTTATTCCCGGTGTTTTGGGATATATCGGTGGAGCCGAATGTGGTGCCGCCCATCGCGGCGTCGTTATTTCGTACATAGTTTTGTGTTCCTGTTCGGGAAAACCCGCCAACACGTTTCCATGAATTCGTGTTATTTGACATCAGAACTATATAATATACAATAATATTTCAATAAATTATTATAATCGCGTCGATTATATGATTCGCGTTCGTTCGAATCATTGGATTCGGATTCGGCGGTTGTTGTCGCGGTCGTCGAGGTCGCGAACAAAGAGTTTCAGGATGTCGTCGTCGTCGTCGTTGTCGTTGTCGTTGTCGTTGTCGTTGTCGTCGTAGGCGGCGACGTGATGTTTACGACCGCGTTCGCAAGTACTAGGACTACAATCACTAGTCATCGATAAAGGACTGAATTCATGACCGATGTGCGCATGTTGGGATGAGGCAGGTATCGCCGGCATCGCCGTGCCTGGCGGTAGTAGCCCTAAATCAACCGGGTTCGGTAAAACGGGATAAATCGAGACAGCGTGAGGTGGGTGACTGTGGTTGTGAAGCGACTGGGGGACGTTTCCACCTAAATATTTCTCGATCAGCTTCGCCGCAATCGGAATCTCTCGACGTAGTTGTTTCAAAGTATATTTCTTCCGCCGGATGGGCCGGTTATCTTGTTTCGACTCTACCGACAATGTACGCCCGTCATAATTCATACGAGTGTAATATTGATGACGTTCATTCCCCGCCTTTTTGGTTATATTACGTTGACGTTCGCGTTTCACGGTTTTGTTATTTTTGCGTATTCCGGCCATATTATATATATATTATACATACATTGTTGTTATCAATGAAGTTTGTTAAAATCGATACACCGGTACCGACGCCGACGGCGGCGAAGCCTCATCATAGTCACGCCGCAGACCACGGCGGCTATATATATTTAGATGATATGTTGGATAAAACATTCTTGACAGACTATTTTCTACATTAGAATATATACAACGAGTATAACGAGTATAACGAGTATAACGAGTATAACGAGTTATCGAACGAAAGAGAGATTAACGAGTACAGATAGATTATCGAACGACCGAGATGCCCGCCATAAATGCACAAACCATCACCGATTTAGTCGTCTTGGCGATTATCATCCTCGCCCTTGACGCGGTATTTTTGTATACAATAAGCGACATGTTTTCCCGCCAAATTATGCTGGTCCAGGGAACCGCCCTGAAAGTGAATATACCGAGTGCGGCGATTTGTTATGTACTCATCGTGCTCGGATTGTATTATTTCGTATTGCGTCATATTATCGTCCCGAATGCGTCATCGGCCGCCGCCGCTATCCAGAATATGCGTCTCCGCGATGGAATGATTGCCGCGTTCTTCCTCGGTGTCTTCGTCTACGGCGTATACGAGACGACAACCCTCGCATTATTGCGTAATTGGAGCCCGATGACCGCGGTCATTGATACCACGTGGGGCGGCACATTGTTCGCATTATCCGCGTATTTATTCTATACGTATAAGTCGATGGACTAAGGCTGGCTAGCATAACCACGCGGTCATCCCAGTCATGTTCGCCGCCGCCGCCGCCGCATTGTTGCTGTAGAGTCCGCGGGTATACGCACCACACGTAAGCATAATATTGAAATACATCATCAATTGATATATAAACTGTAACAGATTATATGTGAATAACACCCCGCCGATATTACATCGGCACGTGGCATCACCCGAAAACGCGGTAATCGGTGTGCCGTCCTTTGTGAAATAGGGCGACACGAAGATATTCGCATAATGCGCCGCACCCATGTCGGCACCGCCCCCTGTGCTCGCACTCGTGCTCGCACTCGTGCTCGCCTCATCAAACCTTATATACTCCGTCCCATCGACACCGGTTATCGTGGCACTGCCTTGGCCGCCGCCGCCGCCGCCGCCGCCGCCGATGCTATGCCGGTTAATGGTATCAAACTCATGTGCGACTTTCGTATTCAAATATTCGCGCCCCCATGACGAGTTATAAAACCCGGGTTTGAATGCTTGCCGACCACCGAATGTATACATCGGCGCCGTCGGTGTCGACGGCGGTGCGTCAGGTTCGCTCGGTAATGAGGTGTAACGATATCCGCCACCGCCGATTTCATCACCCCCCGTCCCAGACCTCCCATTCGACACCTCCCACCCACAACAGCATTTGATAAACGCCCGGTGGGTTTCTTCGATTTTCTTGGAGATTTGCTCCACGGATGTTTCGCCATTTCGCAGAGAAATATTGACGACGACGAAAAAGATGATATCGCTGAATATGTCGAAAATCCCGAAAATATACGTATAATTTGTAATAATATACCCGACATATAACGCATCGCATATGATTTTCAGGACAATACTCGCACAGTCTAGTTTTAAATAGAAGGGGTCTTTTCGATACATGCTGAAATATACGGTAGTTCCCAAACGCACGAGTGCGACATTCTGGTATAAGGTTGGTGGTGGTGCGGGATATGCGATGGTGGTTAGCAATAATAGCTGTAAAAGACCGAATCCGATGGATGAATGAATCCGATAGGGATTGTCCATTATTATAATCTCTCGATATATTTTTATACCGGAACCACGGAACCACGGAACCGCGGAACCACGGAACCGATATAAGAATAATCTGCGTTACCCTAGTATACGAATGGTTTTATGGCAGATGCCATGGCCGACGCTGACGCTGACGACGTGGCATTCGTTATCGCGTTTATCATTTGCGTTGAATTATCAAAAGAACCGGAATATAGGTGTGAATATTGCGACAAAGTGTATAAACAGGAGGCACGGTATGTTACGCATGTGAAGGGGTGTGTCGAAAAGGATACACCTGTGCCTGCGCCGCCACCGCCACCGCCGCCGCCGAAGGTGTGTATCGAAAAGGATACACCCCCGATGCTAGATAACACGACGGTGATGGAATTATTACGGCAGAATGGCGAGATGCTGGAATTATTGCGTAAACAACAGGAGACGATACAAATGTTGGTGGCGGGGCGACACTCGTGAAACGCTTTCTTCTCTCGTGAAACGCTCCTCTCACTTCGTTCACTCCGCATTTCACTCGTTCATTGAACGAGTTATAACTTAATATAAGTTTTGGATTAGAGAACGACTTCGAACGAGTGAAACGCGGAGTGAACGAGTAAGAAAATGGGCGTCGAATTTGGTGAAAAACCTGAACGAGTGAAACGCGGAGTGAACGAAGTGAGCGAAGCGTTTCGCGAGTGAAATGAATATAGAATGATTTTATATACTATTATAATAATCGCCTTTCGTCGCCTTTCTTCGTCGTAGTCGTCGCAATGTTTGAGTGTTCCTGTGGTAAAAAATATAAATACGCTAGCGGTTTAACGAATCATAAAGAAAAATGTTCGAGTGCGGGTGCGGCGGCTGGGGGAGGCGGTGCGGGTGCGGGTGCGGCGGCGGCTGGGGGAGGCGCGGCGGCGGTAGCATCGGGCGGTGACCCGAATGATATTGCCAATAACATCTTTTTCACAACACCGCTTACAAGTTTTAAACCCACCGCGAATTTCACGAAAGAAGATTTAGAAATGCTGGAAAAGAGAAAACAGGCGAGATTGAAGGCGATTCTTCAGGCGCAGAAAGAGCAGGAGGAAAAAGACAAGAAGAAGGCGGCCGACACAGCGGCGTTTGCTGCGGCGAAAGCCCAGGCTCAAGCAATTGCGACGGCGACTGCTGCGGCGGCCTCTGCTGCGTATGCGGCATCTAAAGTGAGAGCCGCTGGAGGGGCTGGAGCCGCCGGAGGGGGGGCTGCGGCTGCGGGTGGTAACGTTGTTACAAATAACACGAGCAATGTCGGCAATGAGGAGCATAATGCGTCGTTTAATATCAATTATGTTCCTCGTTCAGAGGAGACTCAGCAGGTTGTTCGTGCGGTTACGGCGGCAGCACACCAATATTGTAAGGGGCGGATTATTGTCACGAGTGATGAACCTGCCCCCGGCAGTATTGGGATTAGCGGAGTCACTACTACGGTAAATGAGGCGGGAACTACCGTATATAATCATCCCACACGCACCATTTCGATTATTGAGACACCACCCGAGGATGTCAGTCCAGAGGAGGAGCACGATATCACGCTGGAGAAGATGACGTATTTGATTCTCTCGCTCATTCAGAAGAATAATAAGCTCACGAAGGAGAATAATATACTGCGTCAGATTGTGGACCAGTTGGACCCGACGTATTTTGATTAATGGGGGATATCCTTTATTTAGAACTAAAAAAATAGTATGATGATATATTATAAATAAAGCGATGCCGTGTGAAAATGGTGTTTATAATAAAGTAAAATCAATTAAGGGGGATAAAGTGTACGTATGGAAGCAAAAATGGGATGAATGGGATGGCGACACCCTAAACACCAACAATTCAGTCGACGATTTGATTAAGATGAGAAAACTTTTTGTTTGGCGTGGCAAAAACAGCAATGATCAACCTTTCACAAAGGAACAATTCAGCAACGATGGCAAACAGTTAACCTTAAACACATCCACCGAGGTCTACGACAAACGTTATGGTTTAATGTCAGTTGTACATAAGAGTGGAATAAATACATTTACGAAAGATGACACCGTACACGTCAATGATAGAATTAAATCGAATGATGTGACACGTGACACCAGAAGTACAATCCAACAGTTGATTTCGGAGGGGGACCTCTTTGTTTGTGATGAGATTGTCCCACAATCATCAAACGGAAGTCATGTTGTTAATGGGCCAAACGCGGGGACGTTCTTCAGCGGTCATGGCGGCAAACGAAAAAAATCAAGAAAACCCAAACGTCGCAATTCTCGTTCCAACCGAACCTTGAATAAATCTAAAAAATAATTAAATCTCTCGGATATCCGTGCTTATTAGTATTTGAATCCCAATAGAATTGAAATGATATAATTACTACTGTGAAATTACATCATCATCGTCGTCTCGTATTCTCTCGACTTCATCATTATGAGTTCATCACTCGAAGGTGCCAATATGTCCGTGGTTCATTCGTTCCCGAAATTATACGCAATCGACAAAAATGGGAAAATCAAGGTATGGACCGCGGCGGTTCTTCAATCAAAGGGTGGAAGCAGCAGTGCGGCGACTTCCCGCACAACCCACGGGTATATCGACGGCAAACAGCAGACCGCGTATCGCGATTATAACACCGGGAAGAATATAGGTAAGTCCAATGAAACAACACCCCTCGCGCAATGTATCGCGGAAACACAACGGAAATGGACAGACAAGAAGGAGAAGGAGGCGTATTCGGAGACGAAACCTGCTGATTGCGGTGAAGGTTACGGTGATATTTCAGGAAATGGTGTCGGTGACGGTGGTGACGACGGCGACGGTGTCGGCGGTGACGGCGCCACGGCCTTTACTGTCGGTCCTTTCCTCCCGATGCTCGCACAAACATTCAATCCCGCTGATGCTATATCGGCGGCGACGGCGACGGCGACGGCGGCGGGTTCAAGAAAGAAAAAAGTCATCACATTCCCATGTTTCGTCCAACCCAAGTTGGATGGACTACGATGTGTATCGTATGCGACACACTCTACGGGCGCGGGCGGTGCGTGCGTCGCACTCCAATCACGCACCGGTGCGTTCTTTACCGGTCTCCCTGCCATCGCCGCCGCACTCCGGCCTTATCTCTCGCAACACCCAAATATCGTCATCGACGGCGAGTTATACACGGACCAAATGCCGTTTGAAGAACTCGCGGGACTCATCAAAAAGAAGAAAGTCACCGATGATGACGTCGAACGTTTGAAGAAAGTCAAATATCACGTCTACGATATCTACGACCGTACACTCCCTGATATGCCATACTCCGAGAGACTCGCCGTCCTTGCTGCGGCTGTTCGGCGGTGTGGGTGTGTCGCTATCGATACACATTCGCCGGCGGGGGCGGCGTCGGCGAGGATGCTGCGGAGCGATACGGAGGCGGCGGCGATGGTCGTCCTGGTCCGCACCGAGAAAGTGGCGGTGCTCGCGGATTTCCGGAGGTTGTTCGCGGAGTTTGTCGAGGCGGGGTATGAGGGTATCATGCTTCGGAATGCGGCGGGGATTTACTGTGCGAATTACCGCAGTAATGACCTTCAGAAATACAAGGAGTTTATGGAGGAGGAGTACCGAATCATCGATTTCACGCAAGGTGAAGGGCGTGATGCTGGCGCGGTGATTTGGGTGTGCGAGACGGCGGATGGTAAGGTGTTCTCGGCGAGGCCTCGTGGTTCTTTGAATCAACGCCGTGATTGGTTCAATGATGGGGATTCATATATCGGTAAATACGTGACGGTGATATATCAGGAACTGACTGAGGATGGTAAGCCTAGATTCCCCGTGGGGAAAGCGTTGAGGGTGGGGTATTGAGGGGTGGTGGAATGGATGCGGGAGATTAATGTATTATTTTTATTGAAATTTTATTTAAACCAAACTCGTGTATTCATATTATAATAATATGATGTTATCATTACATAAATGTTCGGAGGATGGGTGTGATAGGTTTCTACGAGAAGGGTTTGATAAATGCTTCACTCACAGTAGTATTCGTATTTGTTATGAATATGGATGTAATAAAAAAGTAACTAACACTAAACGGTGTTCTCTCCATACGAAACAGCGATATGCTATCGAACTTATGTGTGATAAAATAATTAATGAATGCGTTGAGCGATGTTGGATGAATGGTGATTTCACCACATGTATAGAAAACCATTGTAAGAATAAAGTCACTAAAAATAATAGGTGTGATTTTCATAATAAACCCCGATGCGTTGAACCTGGATGTAATAACACTACCAAAAAAGGACTTGAAAGATGTATCGCTCACACGGAAGAAATACGGTGTAATACAGATGGTTGTGATAAACCTCCTCACGGTAAGTATAATAAATGTATTAACCATTTTGGTATAAAATGCACGATACCTTGGTGTGATATAAGAATAAAAAGCATACATACACATTGTGCTATTCATAAAAAAACATGTATCGTTCCTGGGTGTACTAATAATAAAACAATGATAGATAATGTGTGTGTTCATCATGGAGGAGGCCGGCGATGTGTTGTTATCGGTTGTAATAAACTAGCCATCAATAAATATGAAAGGTGTGTTGACCATCGAATTGGAAATAAATGTATTGAACCTGGTTGTACTAAAATTTCTACTGGTATAACTCATAGATGCTATACACACGGTGGAGCTAGAAGATGTTATAAACCAAATTGTAACAAACATGCTGTAGGTTCGTCATACAAGTGCGTCTCTCACGGAGCAGGTAAGCGATGTCCTAACTGTATTACTTGGATTGATTCAAGGTGTGGTTCATCTCAGCACGATGGATATTGTATAACTTGTTTCAAACACTTGTTCCCAGATGACCCGCGTAGCAAGAAAACCCAGAAGTTAAGCAAGGAACTAATGGTAAGAAACTTCATCAACGAACATTATGACGGATTCGTTCATAATATCCCATTGTATACAGGGAATTGTGACTGTTCTCACAGACGCCGTATTGACCATCGTAAGCTAATTGGAAACACTATACTAGCGATTGAAACGGATGAGTTCGGACATCGAGGGTATGACCCGGTTGACGAAGAGATTCGTTATGATGACGTGTATATGATTCATAGCGGGAAGTGGATATTCATTCGCTTTAACCCAGACAATAATGTGAGTAAGGTGGATATAGAGGATAAACTCACGAAGTTGAAAGAAACGATGGACGAGTGTATTGCCCGGATAGAAGATGAAGAAAATACGGAGTTGGTAGAGATTATTAAGTTGTTTTGTTGATGTGTGTATGTCATCCAATGAACGGCTCTTCCAAATGAACAATGAAAACGCCCATTGGGTGGTCATCCGCGCATCGTGCGCGTCTAACTGTTGACACTGACAAGCCCATGCTGCCATCATCAGCCACACTGGTTTACGAGCAACATTTTTCATATAAAGCCTAAAATCCAGTTCGGGTTGATATGGGTTATAGTGAAGATTTCGTTGTTTAAAAGTATTATACAGATCGGCAAAATGCACATGGGGGGGGATGTGCTTTTTTTTCCATGAGATCCCTTTGAATTCAAGAAAAATATGAAAATCAATAAAACACATCAATTACTATAATTAATACAATATAGAGTCATTATGCTCTCATTATTATATATTCCCTTAAAATATCGTTAATCGCCTTGTCCTAAACCTCCCACGCAACCCCGCGTTCAACCCCCCGCGTTAATCTCTGGTGGTACTTTAGGAGAAATCATGCGTTCGCCAGCGAACCCCAGTCACAACTATCTATTCCGATGCGATATTTGTCAGTTCATAACTGATAACAAACGCGACTACCAGCGACACACCGCATCGGCGAAGCACGCCAAGCGAACCGGTCAAGCCCCCGTCAGTGTCAATTCACCACCTAGCGAACCTTTGTCACAAACGCATAACAGTAACGTTTTACCTATATGGAAACCCACCTACCCCACAGGAGGCCACCCCGGCCAACTCGCTTTCATATTTGACAAGCATAACTACAAATGTTGTGAGAAATGCGGTAATAAGTATCACAGCAAGAGCGGATTATGGAAGCATCGTAAAACGTGTGACGGTAAGTCCGGGCAAGCGTCACATGCGTTCCTGCTGCCGCCGGCGGCGCAGGCCGTCGCTACGAACGACCTAGACCTGAAAACAATGATGGTTGAAATGTTGAAACACAACCAGGAGTTCCAGAATAAAGTCATTGAAATGATGTGTAGCCAGCAAACCATCGCTGTCAACGCCGCAGTCAACGCCGCCGCAGCCGCATCCACCGCCGCCACCGCAGCCACCGCCGCCACCGCAGCCGCCGCGGCCGCCGTATCCACCGCGTCGAATTACACCAATAGTAATAATTATAACGGAACAACGAACAGTCATAATAACAATAATACATTCAATCTCCAGTTATTCCTGAACGAGCAATGTAAAGACGCGATGAATATCAACGAATTTGCCGACACGATTCATTTGAAAGTCTCCGACTTGGATGAATTCGGGCGAGTGGGGTATGTCGAGGGTATGTCGCGACTTTTTATCGATACATTGAGAGAAACGGATGTATTCAAGCGCCCGATTCATTGTAGCGATGCGCGCCGAGAGACGCTTTATGTCAAGCACGCAGATAAATGGGAGCGTGAAGGCCCGGAGAATACGAAAATCACGAATGCGGTGCGGGTGGTCGAACATAAGAATATCGTCCTTGTGAATGAATGGGCGAAACAGAATCCGAGGTGCGAGGACAGCACGACGATGGAGAATACGCAGTATATCAATATGTCACGCGCGGTCCTCGACGGAGATGACAGAAACATAGCAAAGGTGATAAAGAAGGTGGCGAAGGAGGTGGTGATAGAGAAGCCATAAACCTAATAAACATAACCCGTGTAATTATATAAATGCCCCCGTCTAATCAGCAGTTCGCTGAATACGATGAAGCAACCCAACAACATATTATTGAGCTGGGTTGCTTTATACATAACAAATCTCTCGAACATATCCGTGAAACGGTTCCGTTTACGTCCGGCGTCGCCGGCGTCGCCGCGGACCACTGGGACAAGGAATACGAATACAAACAGCTCAAACAACAAGCCGCCAATCTCTCGACACGTGTCTTTGAAGTCCGCGAAGAAGAGTACAAGAAAGGCGAATCCAAGGCGGCGGAATACAAGCAACAGCTCGCCGCCGAACGTCAACGTATCGACAAAATCCTCGCCACGATTCAATCCGATACAGACCGACAAATCGCGTCAAAAACGGACCACTTAAACAAGAAAATCGCCGACCTTGAATCCAAAAATAAATGGTATTACAGTTTATACGAGGACAAATCCAAAGGCAAGAATTATGAAGAAGAGCTATATCCCAAGATGCTGGATTATAATGACGCACACCTAAACTCCATCTGGCAAATCACGCACGTGGGTTCCGTATTAAGCGAGAAGACCGACTTCCATTTCCGCCATAAAGACACCAACGTCGTCATTCTGCTGGACACCAAAAACAATCTCCCGACCAACCCGGTTGTAAGCACCGCCGAGTTCGAGCGGGATATCTTGCGTAAAGAAACCGCCGCCATCGGTGGCATAATGCTCGCAAATGGCAGTATCTCGTGTAAGAAGAAGTTTGAAATCAATCGACTCCAGCAGAAAACATTGGTCTATGTATCAGAGTTCGAGAGAAATAATATCGCGTATCTGTTTTCACTCCTGGATATGATTGTGGAGATGTCGCGCAGCAATGGTTCTGGTTCAGGGAATGATATATCATCTGATGCCGGGGACGCATCGCAGACCAAGGAAGCCCTTCGAACAATACTCATCGCGGATTATAAACGCGAACAATCTAATATAGAGAACGTCGAGAGAATGCGAAAGTCCACACAGAAGGCCATCGACACCATTATCGCCGAGTTTGAGACTCACTTCCCAGGCGAAGATATAGAGATGGCTGCTAAATCCGACGAAATCAGCGTGAGTTCCGCACGTGTGAAGCCGAAGACAAGCACCGATATCATCGATTACGACGCATTAGAAAAGAGCCGCGATGTTATCGGACAGAGGAGCAAATACTACTTGGAATATGGAACGAAGATTCAATATTTCAAGAATAATTATGCTAGGAACCAGAAGGTCAAATCTATCACTTCTGGAGTGTCTGATTCGTCTGCGTCAAATGTCGTCATTTCGATCACGACAAATAAAAGTAAATAAAATAAGTAAATATAATATACTCAATGAGGGCGTGTATATTATTATCAGGATTACAACGAAATTTCAAACCATTTATTGAAAATCAATTGCGGTGTGTTATTGACAAATACAAACTAGATGTGTTTATTTATACTTCCGATGAAAACGTCTTACGCTATTCATCCCCAGACTACAATACCATTGATTATAAAACGGCAACGTCATTTGACACAAATTGTGGATTTTTTGAAAACACATATTCGTCATTAAAGGGGATTTATATTGACCATGACAACGACCGATTTACGAAATATTTGAAACAACACAATATCCAAAAACATCGGAATCACACCACTAATATGATTAGTTCATATTTCAAGATAAATGAGTGTATTTCTTTAATGGAACAGTATGAAACACAGCAAGGATTCCAATATGATATTGTTATGCGTTGTAGGTTGGATTTTTATTCGTGTGATGATGATTTCGTCAATCCATTTCAACTGAACCTGGATAATAATATTTATTTTCCGATATCACGGTTTAATAATCATAAGGATGATGGCGGATTTATAATGAACAGGGGATGTATTGATTATTTTAAGGATTTTATACACGTCGTAATCAATTTTGATGATAACAATAAATATATTATCATAGAAGAACAATTAGATAATTATATAAAACGTAAGAATAACATCGTGTATATTCCTAATTTCGCATATCGTATAGGATTAGGATGTAGGCCATCTACAATTCCATATATACGCAACATCGAGTTATTAAACTCGCTTGAATATAGAAGCGAGCTGTGAATGAAACTATTTAATCGTGGACGAGTTCTTCTCTCGAGAGATACGAGTCGTGCCGGAGACGCAAGCCCGGGTTTTCACTAGAGAAGTAGCTCGGAAATAATAAATCCCAGTCTGTGTATTCCGGAAGAAGTGTAAGTTGCGTATAAACATAACCGATAAATGCGCTACAGACGAACCTGGATGTCTTTTGAGGGTGCGGGTCTTTCTTACAATATAATTCAATCCAATCCGTGATTAGGACGTCATATGGCTTATCGTATACGACGTCGTGTATTTTCTTTAAGTTCTCCTTGGTGAAGAGTTCGTAATATCTCTCGGAGTGTAGTTTACGAACGTATATTTTACCGCCATACGTCTTGATAAACTCTTCGTAGGGCACGAATTGGACACCGAACTTCTGCGTATTGTCTTCTGAATCAGGAACATTCGAGATGCCGGACATCCACACATACGTGCCTTTCAGGGGCGGGTTGGTGAAGTCGGGGTCTTTTACGACCATCCCGATATGCGAGAAGTCGCTTTGCGTCATGAATTTGATGAACCAGCTGAAGAGTCCCCAGTCTCCGTAGGCGAGGTCATCGCATAATAAAAGGTCGCCTGTTTTGAGATTCATTCCTCGGTGTTATATATTATACGATTATTTTAGATAGTTTATTATTTCAAAATAAAATATGACGATATTGTAAATGTATTCATTCCATTACCGAACACAGAGAATTACACCCCAATCATCATCACGATCGGGACCTCCAATCCCACCTCCACACATATTACTAACACAAAACCAAAACAGTATATTCGTTGAAAATAAAATCCAACAGCGAATTATAGTCCCGAAGTATAACATTATTGATTTACCATCAAATAATCTAGTAAATAATATCGATAATCGTAAAACGATCATCCACGTGTTGGATTATTCTAGTGGATTCGGTGATTATTTACGAGGGTCGATTCTATTGGCGCAATATGCGAAATATTTTAATTTAAATTTCAAGATGAATCTATCCAAACATTATATGAATAATTATGTAACAAGAACATCCGATGACAACGACAACGACAACGACAACGACAACGACGTAATACCGAATACCGCAAAAATAAACCTCATACAGTTTAATGGTAAAGATGAAACATCGCAAATGCTGTATGCGTTAATTCAGAGTTTCATCCGGTCCAATCAAGAAACCATATATATAACAACCAATCTCTATTATAATACCAATCTGGTGTCAGATGATATTCGAAACTATATCAATTCAGTGTTTACATTTAAACAGGAATATTATGATAAGGCGGCCAGACTATTCAATTTGAAAAAATATAACGTTTTACATATTCGTTGTAAGGATGATTGTTTTACGACGGACTTTAACGATTTCTATTTATTGTCTGAAATAATAAAACTCCAGTTGGGGGAAAATACGATTGTAATGAGTAATAATTATGTATTAAAAAGGAAAATAAACAAGTTATTTGGGTTTCATTTCATAGATACATATGCGTATCATACCGCGAACATGACGAATTCTGCTGAATTAGAATCGACAGTGATTGAATATATTATACTCACCCAATCTGCGCGGACATATTGTTACAGTTATTCTCATTACGGAAGCGGGTTTAGTGAGCAGTGCTCGGTATTACATAACATACATTATAGTCTCGTGTATTTACCGAATAAAAATATGAATCCAGATAACGCCCATTTGTTAATAAACCATTACGATGAGTTATTTCACGACAGGTTTATTCTCTCGAGAAATACAAATAAGTCTAACCCTGCTGCAGAAGAGGGCATCGTCCAGACGGCCAATGATGATATTGCGTTTATCACGTTGACGAACAATGGATACATTGATTATACATTAAACTGTTTACAGTCATTAGACCGCATTTCAATGAAACAGCCATTACACGTATATTGTATTGGCGATAAAGGATACAGTGTCTTACAAGCCAAGAACGTTTCATGTGATTTGATTCAAACCAACGATAATATTACCGAAATTCAAGAATTCCGGCGAAAAAAATGGTCGAATATAACCTATTACAAGTTTGAAATCATCTACAAAAATCTTTTGAATCATAAGTTTGTTTGTATAACTGATGGTGATATTGTCTATGAAAATAACCAGATGTTTGACTATTTGTTACAGAATATAGATGATAATGATTTATTAATTCAGAGTGAATGTATAAGTGATAATGATCTATGTTCGGGATTTATGTTTATACAATCAAATGAAACAACCCGTTCTATATTTCATCCGGATAATGTCGAAAAGTATAGAAATGTGGAAGGTTGGGATGACCAAATTTATGTGAATTCGATGAAATACAATTTGAAATACAAGAAATTGCCATTGAAATTGTTTCCATCAGGCAACTATTTTTATACATACAGTGATATCATTGACCACCCATTTCTTATACACTTCAATTGGGTAATTGGTAATGAAAAGAAAACCCGGATGGCGAAATACAATAAATGGTTTAACAAGTGAAAAATATGTTGTGAACCGAGAGATTCGCAATTGTATAGGCTAATTATACATCAATCGCTTCATCAAATGTTACATATTTACGGTTTTTCGCGTCTGCTGTGTGTCCTCCGTTGGGTCCGCCACCATAACCACCGGGTCTATATATTTGCGTTATATCTCCCATCCCTTTGAAATCCAGGTTCTTATTTTTGATGACGTCATTGTGAATAAAGAAACAGTTTACGCCTTTTTTATCACAATACACGAGAGAATACCCGTATTTTTCGCCTAATTTCACGAGAGATAACAATGAAACACCGAAATAATTAGAACCATCCCACCCGCCATTCTTGTCGTAAATGACGATTTTGTCTTCATTTGGGAGATGAGTCGCATTGTATTCGCAGATGAGTATGTCGCATTTATAATTCTTCAATATTTCTTTCAGGCAATAAAAATCATTGAAATCAATATCTACAGACAGCACATTTATGTGGTCTGGGGCGTTGTATTTACGGAATAAGTCTACCACATTTTCTTTGGTTATGAATTCCTGTCTCAAATTAATGGTCGAGTTTTCGTGGCCTCCATCCATTTGAAGACCTGACCATTTATATCTATCCCATAAGATTCTGGTATTACATTCCCTGCCTGATTCAACACCGAATTCTACATAATACTTGTTCTCATTATCGCCATTATACACCAGTTCAAGTAGTTTGATTGTAATGCCATCTTCGCCGTTTTGCGAGAATATCTTTTGTTCGAATACGCTTAGATCCATTATATGATAATATAACCCTTTGGTTATTTATATTATTTTATACATACGGTAGAATTCAAATACTTAATTTGGCGTCGTTATGTTGAAATCTCTCGGAGTAGATTAAACGTATTATGTTCGAGAGATTTGATGGTTGTTTATAATGGTTTGGATTGATGATGTCGAGAGATTTAAGGATATTGATGTTTATGGATGTTTATGGATGTTTATGGATGTTTATGGATAGTTATGGATACTCTTCAGGCACCAAATCTCTCGAACATCAGCGTTAGATTTGACCTTCGGTAAGATTGGAACGCGGATTCATGAGCAAGTCTTGTGCGCGAAATGCCGGGTTTGGATTTTTGATGATTAAATCTCTCGGAGTGGTTGGCTTGAAAGTATAAGTTCGAGAGATTTGATGGTTGAAATATGGATTGGAATGATGATGTCGAGAGATTACCAGGGATATTGATGTTTATGGATGTTTATGGATACTCTTCAGGCACCAAATCTCTCGAGATATGACAGTAAACTTCTACCTTCGGTAAAATATGACTGAATAATGGCGAGTAATTCTTGTGCGCGAGATGCCCGGGTTGTGTTTTTGATGATTAAATCTCTCGGAATATGAAGTTTGAAAGTATTATGTTCGAGATATTTAGGGAATGTTTATGACAAGTATTGGTTATATTTGAAGTAGATATTATGAATTTCTGAGTGAAACAGTAGAATGTATGACGCCACAATAATAATACATAACAGATAATTTGTTTCTGTCTTGTTGTATACTTTATAAACGATAATATAAATCAACGGAATATAATGTACTATGAAATCATATCCAGTCAATAGTGGCGCGAATTTAGGCGCCTTAGATTGAACAATGTCATAATAACCAGGATAGTAGTGGAATAGGACAATACTGCCTAACAGTACAAGAATATTGATGGGAATAATATTTGAACTAGATTTTAGGAATATTAATGCGAAAGTTATAAACATAACAACGAACGAAAAGGATTTCAATTGTTGGAGTATGAACTTATAATGCGTAAAATTCGTAGCCATATTTTGTGTCTATATATTTAGATACTAAATTAGTATTTGAATAATATCGACCATTATGCGTTTATAATATGTATATATAATGTAATGATATATGCTACGAATTAATATGTACATAATACATATTTGTTAAGTCAGTAAGGTTTAAAATATAATAACTAAGAATGTATAATGTAATGATATATGGTAAGCATTAATATGTACATAATACATATTTGTTAAGTCAGTAAGGTTTAAAATATAATAAAGATGAAACAAATTAAGACTGGTTATGGTCTCATTAATATTGTATTTTTTGGGTTTTTATTTTATGGTCT
>Ga0209086_10000227_pt1 | contig 49991 bp, 53 predicted proteins | sample M_130207_XF_Meta_FD_187312 | JGI IMG/M metagenome (GOLD analysis project Ga0209086, IMG submission 187312) | Freshwater microbial communities from Lake Montjoie, Canada to study carbon cycling - M_130207_XF_MetaG (SPAdes) (version 2) | ecosystem: Environmental > Aquatic > Freshwater > Lake... | reverse complement strand
AACCTGATGTTACTAAGAAGTTTGCTGTTGGGAAAAAAGCCACACCAGCATTTGAAGATGTTGCTAATTCTCCTGATATTCTTACAGTGTTACCTACAACAGTCGTATCTATGCCTTCGCCAGCTAAAAATTCAATATTACCACCTAGTGATACTGAACCTTGTGTAGAACTTTCATCTGTAAAGTAAATTACTGAATTTGCTAATTTAGCATTTGTAACGGCACTGTTCTGTATTTTAATAGTTGTAACAGCATCAGTTGCCAATTCATTAGCAGTAATACCTGAAGCTTTAACTCTTAAAGCATCAGAAGAAACTTCAATTGTTGTGTTATCAACGGCAACATCTAAAGTGTTACCAGTTTTTGTTAAAGCATTACCAGCACTGATTTGTCCAGCTCCTGAGAACTGACTAAATGTAATGTTTGTTGTACCTAAAGTAGGTATGCCATTAAATGAAGTTACATAACCATTGTCGGCATTATCTGTACCTTCTTCAACAAAGAAAAAAGCACCGCCTGTTAATTCGGCTGCTGTATCAGCATCTGTCCCTCTTGTTAAAACAAAGGCAGCAGCGCCTGAACCTGTAGTAGTTACAACGTAAATACCGTTTTGAACAGCATTTGCTTGGTCTTTAATTAAAACTCTATCAGCAACCGAAACTGTAACACCATCAATTGTTAAAGCACCATTAGCGTTAGCAGTTAAAGTACCAGCTCCATTATTATAAGTAACGGCCGCTAAAGCAGCTGTTGTAGCAACTCTTACAGATTTTTTAACATCTAATCCATTCGCTACACTGTCAACGTATGCTTTTGTAGCAGCGTCTTGGTCGCCTGATGGATCAGAAACATTTGTAATTCTACTTGAATTTACATCTACTGTACCAGTTCCTTTTGGATCTAAAACTATATTAATATTTGAATCACTACCAGAAGAAGCGATTGTAACACCATTACCTGTGGCTGAGTTTGAAATTTCTAACTGGTTTACGGCCGAACCAATTGTATTGAATATAATTAATTCATTACCATTGGCATCAGCAATAAAACCATCATCAACAATTTTAGGTGCTGTTAATGTTTTATTTGTTAATGTATCAGTTGTAGCTCTACCAACTAAAGTATCTGTAGAAGTTGGAAGTGTTAATGTACCACTATTACTAATTGAAGAAATTATTGGTGTTGTTAAAGTTTTATTTGTTAATGTATCAGTTGTAGCTCTACCAACTAAAGTATCTGTAGAAGTTGGTAAAGTTAATGTACCACTATTACTAATACTACTAATGATTGGGCTAGTTAAAGTTTTATTAGTTAACGTATCTGTAGAAGATTCTGTTACTACTGTACCATCAATAGCTATAGTAATTGTATCACCAGAAATAGTTGTATCAACACCTGTGCCGCCAGCAATTTTAAGTGTATCTGAACCTAAAGTTATATCAACTGTAGATGAAGTGTCATCTGAAATTGTTAAAGTTGTAGAAATATTTTGTGTTGAAGCACTTGTAATTCTACCTTGTTGATCTATAGCAATTACTGGAATAGCTGTAGAAGAACCATATGTAGCTGGTGTAACAGCAGTGTCATCTAAATCTATATTAACAGTATCGCCTGAAATAGTAGCTGTAATGCCTGTATCTCCAGAAATCTTTAATGTTTCTCCTAAACTAATTGTAGTTGTTGAAGAAGTATCATCAGCTAAAGTAATTGATGAATTTGTTAAAGATGTATTACCAATGTTTGATATTGTATTGTTAGCACCACTTATAGTTTTATTAGTTAATGTTTCAGAACCAGCTAATGAAACTAAATCAGCATCTGATACTGCCGTATTAAATTGAGCAAGTGTACCAGTAATAGTATTTGTGCTTAAAGAAATTGATTTATTTGTTAATGTAGTTGTAGAAGATGCTGTTACTACTGTACCATCGACAGCTATAGTAATTTTATCGCCAGAAATAGTTGTATCAATACCTGTGCCACCTTCTATCTTTAATGATTCACCTAAACTAATTGTAGTTGTAGATGAACTATCATCAACTAAAGTAATTGATGAATTATCTAAAGATGAATTAGCAATGTTTGATATTGTATTACTAGAACCACTAATTGTTTTATTTGTTAATGTATCAGTTGTAGCTCTAGCAACTAAAGTGTCTGTAGCTGTAGGTAATGTTATAGTACCTGAATTTGAAATAGTTGAAATAACAGGACTTGTTAAAGTTTTATTAGTTAATGTATCAGTTGTAGCTCTACCAACTAAAGTATCCGTTGATGTTGGTAAAGTTAAAGTACCTGAATTTGAAATAGTTGAAATAACAGGACTTGTTAAAGTTTTATTTGTTAACGTGTCTGTTGTTGCTCTGCCAACTAAAGTATCAGTAGAAGTTGGTAAAGTTAAAGTACCTGTATTACTGATTGAAGAAATTATTGGTGTTGTTAAAGTTTTATTTGTTAAAGTTTGTGTACCTGTTAAAGTTACTACAGTGTTGTCAATGTCTAAAGTAATTGTAGAACCAGAAGCTGTTGAAGTTAATCCTGTTCCACCTGAAATTCTAACTGATTGACTTGTTGGTACAGTGATAACAGTTGAAGAATCATCAACAAAAGTTAAATTTGCACTCACATCAGCAAAACTTAAAACACCAGAACCATCGACTTGTAAAAATTGGCCATTTGTACCGGCAGCAGCAGGTAAAGTAATTGTGTGAGATGTTGTTACAGAATTAGGAGATTTTAATGCTACAAAATTAGAACCGTTATTTGTTCCTTCATTAAATTTAATTGTACCACCTGTTGAAGCACTATTTCCTATAAAAAGTTCGTCTATGGCCTTATTTGAATCTACAAGAATTGCTGAAGAAGCTGTTAAAGTTCCTATTGCATGATCTGTTAAATTTGTAAAATATTTACCACCAATGATGTCTATATTAGCAGCAACGCCGTTTGTTTCTGTTCCTGTTCCTATAAAAAGTCTATCACCGTTATTTCCTTGTGTACCAGCTCCATATGTGTAGGCCAGTTCGCCTTGTGCTAAAGCATTGGGTGCCGTTGTTCCTGATGAACGTAAAATCTGTAGTATTGTAGCCATTTATTCTCCCTAAAATGTTCCGCCGTTAAATTTTAATGTACCTGTAGTTGTTTCTAATTCTGTTCTTGCTACAAATTTTTCATCACTTGCTCGGTATTGTAACAGAGCACCATCTTGTATGCCTGTTGTAACAACGTCATTCAATAATTTTAATGATAAAGCAGTATTTTGTAAAGATGAACCTGATGGTAAAGTAACGCTTACCTTTTGTGGTAAACCACCTAATTTAGCTGAAATGGTTGCTTTGACCATAGTCCCTCTTTTAATTTATAATATTTATAAAAAAGTTATGTTATAAAATGATATAAAATTAAATTATTTTTTATAGAGTGACTGACGGATAAACAGTAATAATTCCTTCAATTACTCGTGTTACTGTGCTGTCGGAAGTCTTTAATATTTCAACGTCATAAACATAACGGCCTTCTTCTAAACCGTTTGTTTGGTCAGCATTTAACGATATTGTAACAACACCTGTGACTATATTAATTGCTGTTGTAAAGTTTGTTCTTGTATGTGTGGAAGCATAACCTTTGGCCATCTTAGCTGATGCTGTGTGGCCAGTAAGATTAAATATAGAACCGTCATCGCTAGTAACAGTTATATCACTAGAAAATGTTGTTCCTTGTTCTAGCCTAAGGTTTGCTATTGCGGCCATTTTTTACTTCTTAATCTTTGCTACTTCTTCTTTAATTTTGTCGTTATAATAAGAAGTTAATACGTCTATTTTTTCAATTTCAATTGTATGTCTAGTTCTACTTTGTTGTATCTCTTGTCTAGCCATTATTACATTTTTTAAATAAACACTTAGTTCTTCTTCTTTATATACTACACCGTCAATTGTTATGTCTGCCATATTTACTCACTTTCTTTATTATTGAAATTTATATCTGATTACTACTATACCTTTGCCGCCTGATTTACCACTATCTCCAACTATTCCAAAACCAATTCCACCTCCACCACCTCCAGTGTTAGCTGTTCCAGCAGTTGCTACGTGATTAACTCCTCCCCCTACTCCACCACCACCTGTTCCTCCTTCTCCACCATTACCTGTTCCATAATTTCTTGTACCTCCACCTCCACCTCCAGCATAAGTAACTGGTGAAACTGGATTTGAAATACTGTTTGCACTACCTGATCCTCCTGGTGAACCATTGTTAGCTGTTCCATCAGTTCCTGCTCCAGCCGCTCCACCTCCTCCTGATCCTGATCCTGTTGCAGCTGGTTGACTTCCTCCTGAATTTCCTTGCGGTGGACTTACTGGCGGAGTATTTCCTGCTCCACCTGTTCTTGGAGAACCTGTTCCTCCTGAACCTCCACCCGAACCTCCTGCTGCACCATTTGAATCATAATTACCTGCACCTCCTCCACCTGCTGAAGTAATTGTTGAAAATATGGAAGAATTACCAGGAGTAGCAGCTGGACCAGATGGTGTTCCACTAGATGCTCCACCAGATCCAATTGTTATTGGATATGATGTAATTGAAATTGGAAAAGATCCAGCATTACAACCTGGACTTGGAAAAGTTGTACGATAACCACCGGCTCCACCACCACCGCCTGAAGTACAGGCTCCACCACCTCCTCCACCGGCCACTACTAAATAATCTACATTACTTGGCCCACCTGTTGGAACTGTTGGGCTATTTCCTAATGATGAAACAGCAAAACAACCATCGCCTGTAAAACTATGAATTTTAAAATTACCTGATGTTGTTATTGTACCACCTGTTGCTGTTATGAATAAAGCTGCTTGTAAATCGGCCACATTTGATTCGTCTTGATAAACCCAACCTTTAGTAGCGTCAACATAAACAAGTGTAACCGAAGCACGATTTGTACCGATTAAAGAATTATTGGCTACGCCTTGAATGTTATGGCCATTTCTTGCTATCGTTAATTTATTTGTGGCAAAAGTTTGAGCATAATCAACAATTGCAATTGTATCGCCTCTTGTTGCTGAAACAGGAAGTGTAAAGGTATGAGCCGCTGAAGTTGTGTTGATAAAATAACCACGGCCTGCTACACCTGTTGTGCTCGTTGAACCATCGGCCACTATTACAGTTTGCCAGTCTAAAGTTCCGGCATTTACACTGCCACCTAAAGAAACACTTGAACCATTAATTGTTAAAGTTGAATTGGCTAACTTAGCGTTGGCTATAGAGCCGGCCAACATAGCATTTGAAACACTTGTATTTGGTAATGTAACCGTTTTCGAAGATAAATCTAAAGTTGAATTAAGTTTGTCTGCTGTGATTGTGCCTGTTGCTATATCAGCGGCTACAATCGTGCCATCTTCGAGTTTATCAGCATCAATAGAGTTGTCTGTAATGCCAGATTTTGTTACTTTAGTTAGTGCCATAGTTTTTAATTCTCTCTATATTTATACTATTTATATTAATAATTCTTTGTTAAATTGAAAGAAATTGATATTCTATCACTATTAGAAAAATTAGGCTGAACAAAATGTTTTAAATAATTAGGAAACAGATATAAGGTGTTTGTTTTAGAAGGCATAACCCATTTAGGACTATTATTAGTGTTATGTTCATTTATGGTATATTTGTTCCAATCTTGCTGCATTATATCTATACTAGGATTTGAAAAAACTATATTTCCTGATTTCTTTTGAACTTTAACATAATAAACTCCTGATATTAAAGAATTACCGTGGAAATGTTCTAAATTAAAATCTTTATATTCATTTATATTAATCCAAATATTATCAATTTTTAATGGAAGCTTTAATCCTAATAATTTACCATATTCATTTCCATAATGTTCAATATCTTCAAATAATTCATTTAAAGGTTTATGAACACCTTGAAGATCGTTTGATTGCCAACCTCCAACATTAGATATTTGTTTACCTAAATCTTTTTTTTTTAATTTGTAACTATATTTTATTATTTCTTCATTTTTTAATTTTAATTTTTTTTCATAAATGGTAATTTTAAATAAATCTATCATCATATCTATATAATAAAGTTGTTTTCATTCATAATTTCTTCAGCTTTTTCTTCACACAAATAATCTATATTTATTGAGATTCTAGAATCTTTATCTATATCATTTGGTACTTCAGGCATATGATCTACGTAATTTCCAAAAGAAATTAAATCATATAGAACAGGTTTATAGTTATATATTTCATTTTTTAATTTAAAATTTATACCTTTATCTTGTTTTGTTAATTTTAAATAGAAAACTGTAGTAATTGTAGAAGTAGATAAATGATTGTGCCAAGCCGTTTTATTAAAAGATTTATCAAATATACAAGCATAAACTTTTGGTTCAATATTTTTAAAAGTTATTTTTTTAAACTTTTCTTTTAATAAAGTTTTTGTATAATCAATTAATATATGAGTATTTTTTTCAGGTATAAAAGTAAAATTTGAATATCTTTCTGAATCTATAAATCTTCTAAAAATATCTAAATAACCGATAATTTCTTCGGTCATAATATTATTAAATATATTTTTTAAATTAGTTTTAATTATTAAGGGAGATTTTGTCAATATAATCATAATAAAAAATTATTCTATTGATATTTATATCTTAATATTATAATACCTTTACCACCATTACCACCTATTTTTCCAGGAGTAAATCCAACTCCTCCATAATATCCTGAACCTCCACCTCCTCCTGTATTTTCAGATCCTGATTGACCTGATAAAGGAGTTCCTCCATTTTTAGTAGCGCCTGCTCCACCACCTCCTGGTCCTCCAGCTCCACCTGGTTGTGTATTTTGAGGAAACGAAGAACAAGCAAATCCTACTCCTCCACCTCCACCACCGCCTCTAGTTACAGGACTTGCATTTATAGAATTAGTTGCTCCTGGTCCTCCTGCTCCTCCTGCTTGAGGTGTTCCACATTGTCCTGCTCCTCCAGCACCACCTCCTCCTGCTCCACCTCCATTAGGAAAAGCTCCAGATTGAGGCCCGCCTGGATTACCTTGAGGCGGACTTACAGGTGGAGAATTTCCTGTTCCCGTACCTCCACCTGAACCACCATTTCTGTCAGTGCCACTTGTTAAACCAAATCCTCCTCCTGCTGAAGTAATAGTTGAGAATACTGAATTTGATCCTTTTCCTCCTGTAGATTGACAATTATCACTTCTGCCTACTCCACCAGCTCCAACTATAATTGGATATGTTCCTGGATTGATTAATAAACCTGCACAACCTGAAGGAAAATTTGTTCTATATCCTCCTGAACCTCCACCTGGATTCCATATGCCTGAGCTTCCTCCACCAGCAATAACCAAATAATCTAAATTAGCAACAGGTCCTCCTCCAGCACTTACAACAAAACAACCATCACCAGTAAAGGTATGTATTTTATAATCACCTGAAGTAGAAACTGTACCACCTGTAGCAGAAATTAAAACATTTAATTGTAAATCGGCCGCATTATTTTGTTCATAAAACAACCAGCCTTTTGTTGAGTCAACATAAACTAAAACTAATGAAGCACGATTTGTGCCGATTAAAGAATTATTTGCCACACCTTGGATGTTATGGCCGTTTCGAGCAATCGTTAATTTATTTGTGGCAAAAGTGCCGGCGTAATCGATAATACCTATTGTGTCACCTCGTGTAGCACTGGCCGGTAAAGTAAACGTATGTGCTGCTGAAGTTGTGTTGATAAAATAACCAAGGCCTGCTGAACCTGTTGTACCAGTTGAACCGTCTGCTGTAATCACCGATTGCCAATCAACATCAACACCTATTGAAAATGAATCACCGAGTGAACGTGATGTTCCTCTTACTGTGATTGTTGAGTTTGATAATTTAGCATTGGTTATAGAACCGGCCAACTGAGCGCTTGTAACTGATGTATTAGGAAGTGTAACTGTTTTTGAAGATAAATCGAGTGTAGAAGCTAATTGAGTGCCTGTTAAACTGCCAGAAAGCTCGGCATTTTGTATTGTACCATCTTCTATCTTAGAAGCATCAATCGCTCCTGTACCGATAGCGTTTTTAGGTAGTTTTGTTAATGCCATTTAAATCTTCCTTATTCATATATTTATTAAATTAATTGAAAGTGTAAAGACAAATTAACTAAAAAGTCCTTATTTTCATTCTTTGTAATATAATGATTTAGATTAGATGAAAACAATATAAAACTATTCTGTTCTAAAGGCACTTTCCATCTCCTATGTTTATTTCTTCCGTCATCATATTCAAAGACAACAAAAGATTTCTTTTCACCTGTCGCTACTGTGTATAGACAATCTACTTCTGGTGATTCTCCCAAATGCCAATCTTTGACATTGTGGTGTGTATTAACATTTTCACCTGTCTGTTGCACAATACCTCTTATACTATCAATTGGTGTTGGTATCAAAGTTCGGCCGTGTTCTAATCTATAATGATCTCTTAGCCAATCTTGCACCCATTGTATATGTTGATGATAAGGTATCTTTACATAATCTTTCATATACCAATATTGATTATCGTCATATCTATTTGTCAAAGTAAAATTTGACAAAATATGATTCTTAATCAAACGAGTATCAACACTTGATACCTTATCTATTTTTCCTTGTATAATAAACGATTCAGTTAGTTTATTTTTTTCCATAATAATTCACTTTCTAAATTATATTATTATATTATGCTAATAAGTTTACTATATCCCAAGATTGAGCGCCTTCATTCCAGTTGTATGACCATCTGTGAGTGTTAGCTGTATTTTGAGAAGCTTGTTCTGTTGTTAAAGCAGGAGCATCACCAATTGGAGATTTCCAACTTGCTGAAGCTAAATGTTTTACCCAACTAGCATATGGTTTTGGTGGAAAGAAAAGATTGTTTTCTTCGTCCCAAATATAACCGATACCAGCGTAGTTACCTCTTAATTTTTTTGTTTGATCGCCTTCTGAACCATCATTATTGTAGTACTTGTTACCTCTCGTATTATAAGAAGTTTGTACCCATAAAGGCCAACCGTGTATTCTTGTTAATTCTTGCACGCCAACTGTTTCATCTTCTACGTTTGAAGCGTTAAGCATTTTATTGTTATCTAAACCGTGAACAGCGATAACTTTACTGTTTAGTCCTATTTTAGCAAAATGTGCCATTGTTTTATCTCCTTGTTATATGAATGTTCTGATCTCTTTTGAGAGAAGGCCATTCAAGTAATTGTTATTAAGGCTATTTATAATGGATTGTAAATGAAAAAAATTATTGAAATTTGTATCTTATTATCACTATACCTTTGCCGCCGGCTGCAGCAGCTCCACCTGGATTACCACCACCACCACCGCCACCTGTATTTGCTGTTCCAGCCACACCGCCTGTAACGTTTCCTCCAGCACCACCTCCACCAGTTCCTCCTGCAGCAGCACCAAATGGAGCCTCATTAGTACGTGATCCTCCACCGCCACCTCCAGCATAGGCTACTGGACTGCCTGTAATATTATTTGTTGAGCCTGCTCCACCTGCTCGACCTGCTTTTGGTCCAGGAGAATTAGTTCCTACAGCAGCAGCTCCACCACCTCCAGATGCTCCAGTGCAAGCTGTTCCTGTTGTAGTGCCTCCATTATTTCCTTGAGGCGGGCTTACGGGTGGAGTATTTCCTGTTCCTCCTGCAAAATTTGATTCTCCTGCACCACCGCCTCCTGAACCGCCAGATACACCAATAGTATAACTTCCTCCACGACCACCACCCGCTGATGTAATTGTTGAAAAAATTGAATTACTGCCAGAACCTCCAATATCTGGAGCCCCACCACCACTACCACCAGCTCCCACTGTAATTGGAAAAGTTGTTGCTGTTATTGGAAAAGATCCAGCATTACAACCTGGACTTGGAAAAGTGGTACGATATCCTCCAGCTCCACCTCCACCTCCAATAGACCCTCCACCCCCTCCACCGCCGGCCACTACTAAATAATCTACATTACTTGGGCCACCTGTTGGAACTGTAGGTGAATTACCTAATGATGAAACCACAAAACAACCATCGCCAGTAAAACTATGAATTTTAAAATTTCCTGATGTAGTAATTGTACCACCTGTAGCAGATGTAAATAATGCTTGACCTAAAGTTGCCACATTTGATTCTTTTACAAATTCCCATCCACGAGTTACATCTATATAAACTAAAGTAACCGAAGCACGATTTGTACCGATTAAAGAATTATTGGCTACGCCTTGAATGTTATGGCCGTTTCGAGCAATCGTTAATTTATTTGTGGCAAAAGTGCCGGCGTAATCTTTGATTGATATTGTATCGCCGGCCGTTGCTATTGTTGGTAGTGTAAAAGTGTGTGCTGCTGAAGTAGTGTTAATGAAATAACCACGGCCAGCTACACCAGTTGTTGCAGTTGAACCATCTGCTACAATAACTGATTGCCAAGAAACACCTATGTTTGATACACTTGAAAAATTTTTATTTGTTATTTTTGTTGTCATTTTTTTAATTTTTTATTGAAACTTGTATCGTATGATAACGATTCCTTTACCACCTGTTTGACTATCTCCACCACCTGCTCCACCTCCCGTGTTATCGGTTCCATTTCCACCTGGTATAGAAGCTGGTCCAAAATTTAAACCTTGTCCTCCTCCAAATGGTCCTGCCGGACTTCCAGAAGCTGTTTGTCCATAACCTGCTCCTCCTCCAGCATAACCTACTGATGAACCTGTAATTGAATTTGAGGAACCCGTACCAGCATTTCCTCCAGTATTATTTGAAGCATTTCCCGCTGCTCCTCCGGCACCGCCTCCACCTCCTGATCCGCTCGTAGTAGCTCCGTTTCCACCATTATTTCCTTGTGATGGACTAACTGGTGGTGTATTTCCTGCTCCACCTGTTCCTGCTCCGGATCCAACTGGTCCAGGATTACCTATTCCTCCACCACCTCCTGATCCTCCACTTCCTCCATTGGCAACTGCTCTACCACCTCCACCACCTCCCGTTGAAGTTATAGTTGAAAAAACTGCAGGCGTTCCAGATGATCCACTATTATTTGATCCTCCTCCTGCTCCACCAGCTCCTACTGTTATCGGAAAAGTTGTTAATGTAATTGGAAAAGATCCAGCGTTACATCCTGGACTTGGAAAAGTTGTTCTAAAACCACCTGCTCCTCCTGCTCCTCCAAAACCAGAGTTTGCTACTCCACCTCCTCCACCTCCACCGGCCACCACTAAATAATCTACATTACTTCCACCGCCTACTGGATTTCCTATTGTAGAAACCACAAAACATCCGTCACCAGTAAAAGAGTGTATTTTAAAATTACCTGAAGTTGTTATTGTACCACCAGTGGCTGAAATAAATGTAGGCCCTTGTAAATCAGCAACATTCGACTCATTAACAAATTCCCATCCACGAGTCACATCAACATAAACTAAAACAACTGAAGCTCTATTTGTATTGATTAATGAATTATTTGCTACACCTTGAATATTATTTCCATTACGATTAATTGTTAAATTAAAAGTAGCAAAAGTACCGGCATAATCTTTAATTAAAATTGAATCACCGGCAATTGCTGTTGATGGTAAAATAAATGTGTGTGCGGCAGAAGTTGTGTTGATAAAATATCCTCTTCCTGCTACACCAGTAGTGTTTGTAGAACCGTCAGCTGTAATAACTGATTGCCAAGAAACAAATAGATTATCAATACTAGATATGTTTTTGTCTGTTATTTTTGTTGTCATTTGTTTAATTTTTTATTGAAATTTGTATCGTATTATAACGATTCCTTTACCACCTGTTGCTCCTGCTTGATTATTAGCCGGTCCTCCTCCACCTCCACCACCATTACCAGTGTTATCTGTTCCCGCCGCTGGAACATTTCCTGCTCCACCTGTAGAATAAGTTATTGGTGATCCTGTAATTGAATTAGCTACTCCTGCTCCACCTGTTCCGGTTGGTGCATTTGTTCCAACAGCTCCTGCTCCGCCACCTCCAGCTCCTCCAGAAACTCCTGGTGCTCCTGTTCCTCCAGCATTTCCTTGCGGTGGACTTACTGGTGGACTATTACCAGGTCCTGGATTTGCATTAAATGGGGCTGGTCCTGTAAGTGGTCCTCCACCTCCGCCTGATCCACCACCTGGTGAAGGATTACCACCTGTTCCAGCTCCACCTCCTCCACCTGCTGATGTAATTGTTGAAAAAATTGAATTTGATCCTATAGAACCTGCTGCAGTTGCTCCATTAGGATTTCCTGGTCCTCCAGCTCCACCTGCTCCAACTGTTACTGGATAGGTTGTAACTGTTGTTGTAATTTTTGTTCCACCTGGAAATGAAGTACGATATCCACCTGCTCCTCCACCTGCTCCTTTACCATTTACTGGTCCACCACCTCCGCCGCCTCCACCTCCACCAGCGACAACTAAATAATCTACTGAATCTGAACCGACTGGATTTCCTACTGTAGAAACCACAAAACATCCATCACCTATAAAACTATGTACCTTAAAATCTCCATCAGTAGTAATTGTACCGCCTGTTGCTGTTATGAATAGTGCTTGTTGTAAATCGGCCACATTTGATTCTGCTACAAATTCCCATCCTCTTGTAACGTCAACATAAACTAAAACAACACTGGCCCTATTTGTAGTAATTAAAGAATTATTGGCTACGCCTTGAATGTTATGGCCATTACGAGCGATTGTTAAATTGTTTGTAGCAAAAGTACCGGCATAATCTTTAATTAAGATTGAATCTCCAAAAGTTGCTGTTGCTGGTAAAGTAAATGTATGAGCGGCAGATGTTGTATTAATAAAGTAACCACGGCCTGAAACACCTGTTGTACCTGTTGAACCATCAGCGATAATCACCGATTGCCAAGAAACACCTGTGTTTGTCACACTAGAGATATTTTTTTCAGTTAATTTTGTTGTCACTTATATCTCCTAAGGTAATTCTCGTATTTGAATAGATACTCCGCTAGCTGGTGCTGTTGTAAATGTTAAAGTTGTGCTCGAAATTGTATAATCTGTTGTAGGTGTTTGCAATACGCCGTTTTCTGTAACTAGAACTTTGTTTACATTGAGACCTGTTGTAACTGTAAAACCTGTTGTTGAACCATCACCTGTGTATGATCTATTTACATAAGTCAGTGTTGGTGATAAATTAGATTTTTGAATTTTTTTAATTTCCGTAGCAGAAGTATCATAGATGAGTAATACGTCATCATCAGCGGCCACAGCAGATAATTCTGTCTGGCCAATTATAAGATCATCTAAATTAATTTTCTTTAAAGCTGCTGCTGAATCATCATAGATTAATAATGTATCAGCACCTTGAACACCTGTTGAAAGGGCCGTTTGGCTCGTTATAGCACCTGTACCTAATATTTGTGACTCAAAGGCCACTCCTAGAAAGATTATGAATACGGTATCAATGGCAGCTGGTGCCGCTGTAAAAACAATTTGCGTGCCACCACTGCCTAGATTATAAGCGACTTCGGGTTCCTGATGAACGCCGGCCACTGAAACTAAAATTGAAGAAGAAGAACCTACAGTATAGTTTAAAGTAAACGTAGTTGTTGAACCATCGGCTGTAATGGCCTGTTTTTCAAAAACTCCGTACTGTGGTGATAATCCTATGTATGCCATTGTTTATTTAATTCCTTTAATCATTATTGAAATTTGTACCTTATTATTACTATACCTGAGCCGCCGGCTCCTGAAGAAGTTGCTGGGCCACCATTTCCACCACCACCACCACCAGTATTCACTGATCCTGCGGTACCATTAGTATTAGTAGGAGTTGTGGCACCACCCAATCCACCGCCTCCGTCTCCTCCAACATTACCAAAAGATCCTCCTCCTCCACCAGCATAAATTATTGGAGAACCTGTAATTGAATTAGAACTTCCGTCTCCTCCTTGGCCATTACCGTCAGTGCTTCCTGCTTCTCCTGCTCCTCCTCCACCTCCCATATATGAGCCTGAACTAGGTTGTGCATTTCCTCCATTATTTCCTTGAGATGGAGAAGTTGGTGGTGTATTTCCTGATCCAGCTCCTGCACCATTAGTATTGCCACTTCCTCCACCTGATCCTCCATTTACTCCTGGTTGATTATTCCAACCACCACCTCCTCCACCACCTGTTGATGTAATTGTTGAAAATATTGAATTTGATCCTGATGTTCCTTGTTTAGATGGAACTCCTGGACCAACAGATGAACCACCTCCTCCTACTGTAATTGGATAAGTTGTTGCTGAAATTGGAAAAGAGCCGGCATTACATCCTGGACTTGGAAAAGTTGTTCTATAACCACCTGCTCCACCACCACCACCTCCACTATCACCAGCTCCTCCTGCACCACCGCCGGCCACTACTAGATAATCTACATTACTTCCGCCACCTGCTGGATTTCCTAAAGAAGAAACCACCAAACAACCGTCGCCTGTAAAACTATGAATCTTAAAATTTCCTGATGTAGTGATTGTACCACCTGTTGCTGTAATAAATTGAGCACCTAAATTTGTTGTTGTATCTTCATTGATTATTGACCAACCTTTTGTATTGTCCATATAAACAAGAGTAACTGTTTGGCCATTTGTGGAAAATATGGCAGCACTTGTAGATCCATCAAATAAATTTGATGCTATTGTAACGTTATTTGTGGCCCATTTACGAGCGTAATCTTTTAATTGTATTGTATCACCTGGTTTTACTGTCGCTGATGGTAAAGTTACAGTGATTGCTCCGCCTGTTGTATTAATAAAATATCCACGGCCAGCTACTGCTGTTAAACCTGTTGAACCGTCAGCTACTACAACCGACTGCCATTCTATAAGACTGTCATTAATCTGTGATAGTTTTCTTGTTTTAGCGCCCATATTTTATCCTAGATAGGTAAGTACCTTATTTGTATTTCAGCACCACTCAATGGCGCTGTGTTAAAAGTTAAAGTTGTGCTTGCTATTGTATAATCGGTTGTTGGAACTAATACAACACCGTTCACAATAACTAAAACATTTGCAACAGCTCTGCCACTATTTATCGTAAATGACACAGTCGAACCATCTCCTGTTTCACTTCCTACTGAATGAGTTAGTGTAGTTGCTATGTTTGATTTTTGAATCTTTTTAAGTGTGCCAGCTGATGTGTCAACGATTAATAAAACATCATCATCTGCTGCTACTGTTGCCAATTCTACTTGGCCTGTAATGGCACTTACATTTAATTTTGCTGCTGTAATGGCGTTGTCTGAAACTGTATTAAGGGCCGTTGTTCTGCCTGGATTAATAATATAGATTTCATCAGCACTTTCTGGTGCCGTATTAAATGTAACTCTTTTATACTCGCCGTTACCATCTACACCTAATGTATAAGATTTAGAAACACCTGGTTCCTGAATAACGTTGTTGACTACAACGAGAATATCATTTTGTCCACCATCTGGCGCTACTTTAGTTAAATCAAAAGTAGTCGTTGATCCGTCACCTGTAAAAGTGTCGTATGATGCTAAACCTCTAAATGCGTCTATTGGGTTTTGTCCAATGTATGCCATTAATCTTTATTCCTTATATTTTTTTTTATACGTCTTCCAATACCGAAATTGTAGCGTCAATAGCAGTTGCTGTTCCGCTAGAAACTCTTACTACATCACCTGCTGAACCACTGTTTTGCAACACAATTTTATTTCCTGACATTACTTCTAATGAAGAACCTGCTGGAATTATTGCATCTTTTACGATATATACATCATTTGAACCTGTATAATTATCTAAAAATACAGAAGCAGTAACACCTGTTGATGTTTTATTTGCTAATGTAATTCCGATAACAATTGATTCTAACGCTGTTGAACCAGCACCTGCTGGAACTGTATATACTGCTGAAGCTGAGGCACCTACTGATGTGTTTACGCTCGATACTGTAAATCTTTTAAAATCGTTAGCCATTTTTTATTATTCCTTTTTACTATTTATAATCATTTTATATCTAACCTAAAGCAACCGCTTGAGCTATTGCAAAAGGTTTAGTTGCCACAGATACACTGTTTACTTTTACGTCTGTGGTAAAGTTTGCCGTACCAGAACCTGTTAAATTACTTACTCCTGTAATTGATCCAGAATTGGAAATACTGATAATCTCTTGTAAACTTAATGAAGAACTATCAGTTGTTTTAATTGTATTTGATATAAGTTTTATAACACCTGCTGTTATATCAGAAGAAGCTGTTAAACTTGTAATACCACTTATAGCACTATTTAATGAAAAAGTAACTGTATCTGTTGCTGAAACTGTAGCTGTAATTTGATTTGAAGTACCAGCAAAAGTTAAAACATCACTTGTTGAAATTGTTTGTGTAGTAGATGTTGAATCTCTAAATGTAAAAGTACCAGCAGTCAGTATAGCAGAATTTAACTCATTAATGGCCCCTACAACACTTGTTGCAGTAGTTGTTAATGTAGACGGATTGCCTATATCTGTTGACGATAAACTATTAAACGTTGTTCTAAACGTTTCGAGTGTATCTGTAGTGACTACTGTTCTAGCTGCCATTTGTTATTTTTTAATTACCTCTTTTAATAAAGTTTTAATTTCAAATAATTCTTGTTTTAATAAATTAATTTCTTTCACAGTGTTTCTTATTTCATCACTTTGTTGTTCTCTACTTCTAATTCTATTCATATATATTTGATATTCATTTTTAGAAGTATTAACAATAGCATTTGATCTTATATCTCTTGCTAATGAATCGTGGCCTTCTACTTTAATTTTCATATTACACCGCTAAAGCTATTCCTCTTAAATCTCTAATAATTGGAGGATAAGATGAATTGCTTCCTTTCATAACTATTTTAATTTGAAATGCTGTAAAGTGATTTATATTACTTGCTGAATATTTGTATTCTTTAAATACGTTTTCATTTTCTGAAGGCGTTACTGTTATATCTTCTTCGCCTGCTGTGTTAAAAGGTATCCAAGATAGATCACCAATATTTCTTACTTCTTCAGCACCTGAAACTCTATAGTAAACTCTAACAGAAGATGTTGTTCTTACGTTTTGAGTTAATCTTACATCTAAAGCAGTAGATAAATTTTCTAATATAATTGGTCTTGTTAAGTAAACGGCCGCTGATGAAGTTCCTGTTGGAGCTGTATCAGCAACAAAATTTGGAGTGTTACCAACTGTAGGATTATTTAATCTGTTTTGAACAGCAATCATACTCATACGTTTAACATCTAAAACTGGTGAAAGTTTTGTACTTGTAGTTGTTAAAGTTAAATTGATGAACAATGATTTAGAACCTGACATCTCATTTGTTTCATTGATAGCACTTGCTACCATTTGAGGAGCTGTAAAGTAAATATTATCTGTAGGCACAATACTAATAGCATTTGCCGTGCTTGTTAAACTAAATTCTGATTCAGAACCGTGAATTGATTTACCTGTTGTAGGTCTAATATCGTAAGATAAAGAAGTTCCTGGAACAGTCATTACGGCTAAGTTAACATTTGCTACATCAAAAATTCTATTCTGTGTGGCCGTTACTGTTGTACCACCAATATCACCTGTAGCAGTTGCTGTACCAGCAGTTGTAATATCATAACTGTCCAAAGTTACATTTGAAATACTTGTATATGTTCCATTAATATTTGCTGAAGAAATTCCGTTATATGTACCAGCAGCAACGCCAGCAATTGTAACGTTATTACTTGTGCCGTTCATTCCGTGATTTTTGTGAAATACTCTTATTACTCCAGAAGTATTTGTTGTTCTTAATGAATTGTTTGGTAATGTCTTAGTTGGATTTTCATCATTTACTAATGTAACCGTTCCTGTAACATTTTGAAATTCTGCTCTATTAACTTTAAATTTAATATCTGTAGTTTGATCTGCCGTCCAAGTAGAACCATTTTGAGATTTAAAGAAAACACCGGCATATGGGTTACTAGATATTGTTCTATCAGAACCTATTTGTGTTTCACCAAGTGTGGCCACAAAAGCATTGTAACTATTACAATTACTTAATAAACAAAAACAATATTCCGTTTTTTCCTGTAAATAAACTGGAGAAGGGAAAGTAAATCTTGTAGCTGTTGTAGCATCATCACTGATACTTACTGAACTTGGATTTAAAACAACTTCACCGAATGGTACAATTGTACGTGAAGGATAACCATTTACTACTTCTCTTATTTGTAATGTAACTGGAATATTAGTATCTTTAGATTGAAAATAAGTATCAATAGATGTTACAAATACACCACCTGTGTCATCAATTAAAAATGTCTGAGCAATTGGATCAATCCACTGTATAACTTCTGACGTTGTTCTTGTAGATGTTCTTGTAATGTTTCTTGTATCATTTGTTGTTTGTCTTACTGTAGAAGCTACTCTTGTAGATACAATAGTATTTTGTACTGTCTCCAAAGAACCTCTAGCTATATAATCGGCTTCAGCAGAAGTCTCAACATCATTTGTTGAATTTGTAGATGAACTTGTTAATCTGAATACTCTTTGACCTGTTCTCCATCTAGGGTTTGAATTATTAGTAGGATCAGGAATAGCAAATGTACCTGATACAGCACCATTAACGTCTGTTACTAAATTTCCACCCAATGAACCGCCTGTTGGTGTAATATACGAAGTAATAGAAACGTTATCAAAATAAGGATAAACTTTTGTATTAGGTTTTAATCTAGTAGCAGTAAAATTAATTGTTCTACTTCTTATAAAAGGTATAAATGCTATATTTAAAACTTTATCTCCCATAGATGTTCTAATCACTTGTGGGACTATTGCTGTTCTAATACCTGTTCTCGTTTGAGAAACTTGTTGAGCTGTAGTAATATTAGTATCTCTTATAGTGCCTATTCTACCTGAACCAACCCATCTATCTGTTTGTGATGTTGTTTCCACTGGAGTGCCTGTCCAAAAATCTTGCCATTCATTCCATACAGTATCAATTTCAACACTTTCTAAATTAGGATTACCTAATGAAGCTACCATTGTATCAAAAGTTCCTTGTTCATTAATTAATAAATCAGGAACTCTATTAGTTTCTTTCCATTCATCACCTGGAGGATCAAGTGTAACTGAACCTGCCCAAGTAAATACGTTAAAAGGATTTACATTTACATATCTACTAGCATAAGGTTGTTCAATTAAAGTTTGCTCTGTAAATGGTAATGTAATTAAATCTCCTGTTTTTTGATAGTTGGCTGATGTTCTATCCGCCGATACAATTGCTGTACCATCATCATCTGCTTCAATTAATTGAATAGACTCAGAATTAAACATTGGTCTTAAAATACCTTTTGCCATATCCATAGAAACTTTGTAATCTAAATTTCCTACATCACCAATACCGTGTCCTGTAAAGTTATCTACTATAAATCCGTTTTTAAATCTATCAAATCCTTCAGCATCTTGTATTTGTAAACTTTGAGCATTTGTTTCTAATAAAGATAATTGTGTATAATATTCTACATTAGAAATTCTTTTTTCCAAAGAACCAATATCCCTCATAGTATATCGTTTATTATCCATTTTCTGAATATTTAAATCATTTGTATCTAAAGTATAAGCATTTAAAAATACAGTGTACAAGTGCATAGCACTGTCAAGATTTTTTGGAACTTGTGGTGTTAATGAACTAGCACCAGATACAACTTTAAAATTGCCATCTTTATCTAAAAATATTTTATCTATTCTAGGTAAATAAAATTCAAAATCAGAAGTTATGTCTGAATTGAATTGAACTATATCTATTGTTGAAGCTCCTGTACCACTGTATTGTCTATCTTGTGTTGAACTTGTAACTGTCGAAGCATCATCAACTCTAGGTCGGAAATCTAAACAATCTCTTAAATCGTAATCTGTACCTGTAGTATCTGAAGTGTAAGTAGGTATATCTTCGTAATCTATAACACCTGAATATGAATCTACATCAAAATAATCTCCAGAACCGTGAGAGAAATAATCAAAATTAATTAATAATCTTCCTGTTGGTGTAATAGAACCTGTTTTTAATTTAATTCTACCAATGTCATAAAAATTATCTCTTTGACCATTGTCTAAAGTAAATCTGCTTGTAATGTTTGTATGACTTGTTGTAGCTGCCGTACTAAAATCAGGCGACATATAAATTGAATTGATTTGATAAACGTCTGCTTTTGCTAATCCAATTAAACCAGATTCTATAGTTGATTGACTTGAAATAGCCACTGTAGATGCTGTATTTAAAGTTTTTGTTTTAGAACCAGCAACTGAACGTACTACAGTAGCTAATATTTTAATTTTAGAACTTGAATAATTTGAACCAAAATTTAATGTTAATGTTTTGCCTGTTGGCGAGCCACCTAAAGTAAAGATAGGAGTACTTGCGTGGTTATTACCAGTTAAACTTAAAACATCACCAGTTGTACCTGAACCTGAACCTGACATTATTGATACAACAAAATCTTTTTCAGCTAAACTTGAAAATGTTTCGTTTGTTCCTGCTGTAATTGTAGCAGAACCAGAAGAAAGAGTTGCTGTAAAATGTCGTCTTACGTAAAAGTTTGTATCTGTAATACCAGAATTAGATGTTGTTTTTAAAGTTTTAATTCTTGTATTTGGTAATTGAAATATTGATATATTTTTATTTGAACCTTGTAATTTACCACGTTTTCTTGTACCTTGTGTTTTAGTAGATACATCAGAAGCACCAACTGCTGTTAATAATTGTAAACTTGTATTTGAAGAAATAGATTCAATAATTCTTGTAATTGAAGTATTAGCATCAGTTGTAAATGTAATTGTATCACCAATTTGCAATTCAGTTGTAAATAAAGTACCAAATCCTGTAACTGTTGTACCATTGTTCGCCACTGAAAAACTTCCAAATATAGGATAATTATCTCCGTATGTGGCATCAATTGCTGTATCTGCTGTATATGTTGGAGAACCTGCCATACCCAATTGTCTTACAGAAGTAAAATCAAAAGTTAAAGCACCTTTAAAACCATATCTATCATTTTGAATTACTGCCGTAAGTGCAGAAGTAGCACCTGTAATTGTTTCGCCAGCAACAAAAGAACCTATTACATTATTTAAAACTACAATACCGTGTCGAGCTATACCTCCTGATGAATATGAAGTTGCACTGATAGGACTGTCACCAGTAGAATCATATAATTCAAAAGTGTTTGTTGTAACATTTTTAACTGTGAAAACTGTACTGTCATTTACTGTAACAACCGTTGATGTTGAATCAACAGCAGAAAAAGAAGGATTTAAAAATTGTATTTGCATTCCATCTTTAAATGAATGTCCATTTGAAGTTACTACACTGGCCGTTCCTGTGTTTGTTTCTGTAATACCTGTAACTACAGCATCTTTTGTAGATGAAATTGATTGAACATAACCATAAGCACCTGAAGTGCCGCCTGTTACTTTTTCTCCGTTAGTAAATACTTGTGATGTTCTAATATTAAGATGTGTAAACATTTCAATATCAAAAATATAATGTTTATAAACAGCACTTGTTAAACTTGAACTTGAAAATATGTTTGAACTTGCTGAACCAGAATTTAATTCAAAGCCTTTTGATTTAGCTCTACCAATTTGTGGTATAGTTACGCCTGTTGTAGATTGTTGTGAACCTCTGCTAGCTGTTGCTGTATCAAATAGATTTATGTTTTTAAATACTTCTACATCACCGGAAACAAATCCAATATCTGGAGAACCATAAACGTTTGTAACGTTAACATAGTTTTCAATATCAAATCTTGTTTTATTATTATTCTGTGTATCAAAATCTCTGGCCTTTTCCATATCAACATACGTTGTACCAATAGTTTCTATTTCATAACCTTTTACATATGCTTTTCCTGGTGCTAAACCTGCTGCTAATTTTGTAACAACTCCACCATTACCTGATGTATAGATACCTCTATTATTTCCTGATATTAAATGTTCTCTAATATCTAAATCAAATTCTCTTACAGTATAATCACCAGATTCATCAAACGTTCTTCTTGCTAACGTATCTTCTAATATAGCATAGTCAGTTGAACGAACTTGGTTTTGTCTAATACCATTTGATAATCTTAATAACTCTATAAAGTTTGAATCTGAAGTAGATGATATTGTTCTTTTTGCCAAAGTTAAATCTATTTTAAATCTATGAGCTCCTGGAGCATTAGCATTAGAAGAACCTTGAGCATTATCATTTAAAGAAGTATCATCAGTTGGTGTTACAAAACTTTCTGTAATTTCTAAACCAACTCTATAACTTGGTGTATTTGTATATTTGTCAAGTATTAAAGTTTGTTCTGATACTGATACGTGAAATCCATTAATATAATAAACACCGCCAGCAATATTAGCAGCTGAACCTGTTGCTGTTGAAGCCACAACTAAAGTAGCTGTTGATGAGTCGGCCATATTAACAGCATTTACTGTTTCAGCAGTTGTAAATGTTTTAGATGTATTATTTGAACCTGTTTGAATATATTTTACATATAAAGTATCTGGATCTGTACCATCTGTAGCAACATAATTTACTACAATTGCTTTTACACCTGATGTGGCACCTGTTAATGTAGCACCTTGATAATTAGCTAGTGTTGATGATCTTGAAGTAAGTTTAATTGCCGAGTAATCTAAATCAAAACCAATTTCACCTGGAATAATCATAGCACCTTTTTCAAAAAGATGATCTGATACTCTTTCTATTTGGTTCTGTAATATAGTTTGAGATTGTGTTAACTCTCTTGCCTGAACAGCAAATGCTGGTCTAAAAAGTATTCTATGAAACTTCTTCGATTCAGAATAGTCATCATAGTAAGGCGAAAGGTTAAAGTCTGTTGGACTTGGCATTTATCTTTCCTTAAAACTCAATAATTAATTTAACGTTTTCAGTTTGATCCGAAGCTCTTGTTATTGGTGCTCTATTTTCAATGTAAATAATATCACCTTTATCAGCGTCAATTTCAGAAGCAGCATAACCACTTGTAAAAGTTATGTTATCAGCAGTTTCACTACCTGTTGAACTTGGTGTGCCTGTAGCACTTGAAGTTTGGCCAGTTACTACGTTAGCACCGCTAAACGCTGTTAAATTTCCGTTACTATCAATCCCCTCATCATTAAATCTTGTTTGTATGTAATGCAATATTCTATTTGTAGCGTCCCACTCAACAACTTTACCTACAGCACCTGTTGTTGCTTGATTGATTTCTTCATCAACTTGAAAAGTTCCTGGAGCAGGAGAAGCAGCAAATCGTATTGCTTTTGTTCCTCTTAATGTAGTTGCTGAAGCAGCAGAACCACTAGAATAAGGATCTCTTATTAAACAAATTCTTCTAAAATCGTTTGTAACTGTAAAGTCACCAGTGTTTGAAGATTCTGTTCCTTCAAAGTTTGTATTTAACATTACATAAAATCCACCTAATTCTTTTACAGCATCAAAACCGTGGCCACCTTTTGGTTCAATAATACAATCCAATTCAGCACCTGTTAAACCTGTAGCGCCAGCAGTTACTATATCAGCATTTCTAATATAAGCAAAAGTATAACCTGAACCTACGTTTGTAACTGTAACAGCAGTGATAACTCCACCTGAAACTGTTACTGAAACTGTGCCTGAAGAACCATCTCCTCGTATTGCTATTCCTGTAAATGTACCAGTTGTACCACCTGAACCTGTAGATTTAATTTTAACTATACGAACAGCACCATCAACAGCAGCTGCTGAAACAGTAGAGTTTGTAGAAACGGCCATAAAATCTGTAGATAAAAAGTTTGTTTGTTGAGTAGCTGATAAAGTGTACATATATTTCCACTTATAACCATCAGCAGTTGTCAATACAGAAGTTGATGTTCCTGTTGGTTCAGTTGTAGAAGCAGCATTGTTATTATTATCTAAACATTTGTAAACATTGTATGCTGATGACATTACATAAAAAGTAGCGTCATATAAACTTGTAGCACCTGAATATGAAGATTGTGTAGTTGTTGTTCCAGTAATTCTATTACCGTAATCTTGTCTGTAATAATCGTAAATTGTACTAGTTGTCCAATTTCTTCTTGGTATTACATATGATACATCTGAACTTGCTATTTTTTTAGCAGCTAATAAATCGTCAAACGTATAAAATTCTTCTTGTACTGAATCAGCAGGTGTTAATGGTGCTACGTCTGTACCTTGGTTATCTGTTCTTAAATCACCTCTTGTTTGTGTAGCAAATGCTTGAGGTCGTCCTATTCCTAGGTAATATACATTCGGTGAAGCTTCTGAAAATGACTCACTAAATTGTTCACTATTATGTATTCTAAACTTATTTGTTATAATTGCTGGCATAGTTTTTCCTTAAAATTCTATTTATATTTATACACGATATTAATAACTCACACTGATTTCAGTAGGATATGTAATATTAGTTTTAAGATTGTTATTTGCTAAATCTTGTATTTGTACTACCTCTCCGTCGTAACTTTCATTATTTAACCCCGTCAATCTATGATTAGCCCAATTCACTAATAACATAGGTTGTATATACTTTCTTACTACACTGTCACCACCACCTGGTCCCGTTTGAACACTTGGATGATTACCACCAAACATACTTGTAAATGCTGGATTTGTTGAATTTAATCTTAATGATTTCATTCGAGGGCCACAGTAAGCGTAACCAAATTTCAATTCATCACCTCGAACTGATATACGAGCAATAGCTGGGAATGATACTTTATATTGACGTTTTAATGTAACGTCTCTTGTTCCTATTGAGAACGGCGATGTTGTACTTGTATTATAATCAGCGCCTTCGCCTGTTTGTGGTGAAGCTCTTAATGTTGTACCATCATCTATTGTACCTAATCTTCTACCAAAGATTGTAGTAAATAATGTATTGATAACACTATCAATTGGAGTATTAATTTCGTTTGAATTTATTCCTGTAACATTTCTTAATTCAGCATTTACTTGTGTAGCAATACTCACTTGTCCTTGAATATAGAAACCTGCTGAGTGCATTGTCTTTTTGAAACTATCACGCCAGTCATTGATAGAACGACCAACTTTAATAATATAAGAAAAATCTTGATACAATAAACTGTCTTGTATCTTCATAGCATTTTCTGAAACGTGGCCGTCTTGATTAATATAAACACCTGCTGTATCTAATAATGATGTTACTGTTGTTGTAGCAGTAGATTGGTCAAACTTTTTAATAGTAGCAGTAGCACCTGAAGTTAAACCTGTAATTGTTATATTAGTGCCAAAAGTTCCTGAAGCATTTGAAACTTTTAAAATATTTGTAGAAGTACTTAATGATTCTACGGTTGCTGTAATAGTTGTAGAACCATCCGAACCTAATGCTGAAACTGTTTCATTTGCCGAAAAGGGTCCTGATCTATCAACTAATAATAAGTATGTCGGTAATTTTAAAGTTGGAGGTGTAGGGGAATTTTCATAACCTTTTCCTGGTTCAACAATTTTTAAAGATTGAACTCTACCTATATCTGAACCATAAACTTTTATTACAGCATTTGATCCTCCTGAACTTGAAACCGTTACTGTAGGTAAAGAAAGATAATTAGATCCAGCATTTATAATTCTTACATCTGTTATATCACCAGTACCTGTTCCTGATTCTTGTACAACTTTATTTCCTGTATATGAATCTCCTCTAACAGTTTCATCTTCTAAAACAATTTGATCTTCTGTAGTGCTTGAACTTTCTTCTAAAGTAAATGCTCCGTTTACAACAGAAACTTTAGCTGTAGCAGAACCTCCACCAGTATTTGTATTTGTAAAAATTATATCATCGCCTATTGAATAACCCGTACCAGCGTCATCAATAAAAAATTCTGTTATACTTCCTCTACCTACACCATCAACTTGAATAATAGATCCTTCACCACCTGAAGTAATATCTATTGTATCACCTTGTGAATATAAAGCACCAGCATTTGTAATTGTAGGTTTATCAGGAATACCTGATATGTTTGCTTTAATAAAAATATCACTATCGTCAGAAGATGTTCCTCTTAGTTCTTCACTTACAGAAAATGTTCCTACAATACTATCGGCGTTTAATATTAATTCTGATATTTCATCTGAACCAATTTGAAATTTAAAAACATTTTCTACAACTGCCGTAGCCTTAGAATTTTGTCCTTCTATTGTTCTACCAATAAAATCTACTGTATTTCCTGAGGTAGAAATAACCCTTAATATTTTACTTGTGTTCCATTTACCATCTGATACTCTTAAAATTTGTTCTCTAGGATAAGTTGTTTCTGATTCAAGACCAAATAACATTCTAAAGAATATTTGATGTCCTGTATTTGTACCTTTTAATCTATATAAAGATTTAATATTTTTTATTAGATTTCTTTTATTGATATTAATATTCAATTCTTCTGGTATTGTGTTTAAAAATTCGTTTCTAAATTTTGTTAAGAAGTTTGATATTGCTTTATCTGGATCTCTAAAGTTTAATAAGTCTTGTATAGTATTTACTGGATTTGGTTTATAATTTGATATTACTGTAGTAGCACTAGAACTAAGGCCAATAATTGTTTCGCCCATAATAAACTTATCTTGTGCTGATATGAATAAACGATTATTGATTAAATCTTCTGCTAATACTATTGCTGTAGCCTTTGAAGTTCCTCCTCTAATTGTTTCACCACGTGTAAACTTACCATAAACTGAACTCTCTAAAATTATTTTATCACCAGCATCTAAAGGTGTTCTATCACCATCTATTTTAGAAGCATCTAAAATTAAATTATTTTCTTGATTCGTTTCTGTTTCTAATTGAATACCATCCGTTCTTTCAGTACCCTCCACCGTTAACTCGGCAGATTCCATAAATGTATAGTATGATTTTAAGAATTGTACAAATTTAGGATGATCTTCTAATACGAAGTCAGGAACCTGAGAAGTAATCAGGTTGGATATTTTATTGTAAAACTTTGCCATTGTTATCTACTTGAAGCTGTTGTATAACCTATACCAGCATCAGAAGAACCACCAACAAAAGTATCAGCCTCAACTGTGATTAAGGAGTTTGCTGTATCTATTTCTAAAATCTGGTCTCTTACTGGTACTATATCATTTGATTTTGGTACAACAGTTAACTCAACAACGGTTGAAGCAGAACCTCGTATATTTTGTATAGAAGAAATATTTAATGATGTTACTGTAATTTGGCCTGTAGTATAATTAATAGTACCTTGTGTGTTATTAACATATGTTCTTACAGAACCGACCAATCTATATCTTCTAATATTTCCAGCACCATCATCATCTAAATAAAATATATTTGTAGAATCTCCACTAATTTTAAAACCTGTTGATTCTAAAATACCACCATTAACTGAATTATATCCGGATACAGGATTGTATAAAGAATTTCTAAAGTAAATATCATATCTTGATGAAGTATTTAAAATTGGTGTAAAATTCTTTCTTATTTTAATTGTAGTAATATTTGATACTATACTTGTATCAGTATTATCAATTAAAGATGTAACTTTTGAATATCTAAACACCCCATCAAATTTTTGTAATGTAGCTGTATTATAATTTGTTAGTATAGACACTATATCTGATTTTAAAGTAGTGGCCGTTTTTGTTGTAAGTTTTTCATCATACTTAACTGTAGATGTTAATAGTATTGAAGTAGTTTCCGGATCTACAATTACTGGTGTAACAGAAGCGACGTTGTATTTTTTTAATTGTGTAACTATACTTTGTTTTGTAGCAGTAGTTAAAGTAGAACCTGAAGCGGCCTTAATAGCAATCTTAACAGTACCATAAACAGGAGTCTCATCATCTTCTCCACCCCAAGCACTTATTGATAAAGCATTTGGATAAATTGATTGAACTAGAGATTCATAATCAGAAGTTGTAACGGCACGATTTTGTGCTGAGTATTGTAATGGTGCATTAAATCTAACTGATTCTTTTGTTTCTGCTGGTGTTCCACCTTGAGCATTTGAATTTGTTGTAATTGTTAAATTTGAAAATCCACCTATTGTTGTTGAAGCTGTAAATGTAGAAGCACCATTAGCTGCCTCAACATTAGTAACTATGTATTCTAATATTACGATATTACCATTTGACAAAGAAGAACCAATAACATTATCTCCAAAATAAACTTCAAATTTACCATCTTCTACTTCTTGTAAAAAATAAACTTTAGATGTTGATTGTACAGTAGCAAGGCCTGTTGCTAAAGTATAAGTGTTTGTAGTTGTATCAGTAGAACTATTTTGAACTTTAACAATGAGTGTAGATGTATCTACCAAAGAACTAGGAATAATAAATCTTTGGTCTGTATCTGTTGTATCAACTGTATATCTAAATGTAACCAAAGTACCTTCGTAAATTGTTACATTTGAAAATCTGTAAACACCATTAACCGGTGTAGTAACTACATCAGCGTTATTAATAAATTGATAAGTTGTTCCGTCAATCGTTGTTGTAAAGGCCGTTCCTTTTGTCATTGTGATAGATGAACCTGAACCATCGCCAACTAAAATATCTATACTTGCTGTTGGTGCTCTAACAGAAGATGGAGTGTAACCTAACATTTTTGCTAATGATATAATATTTTTTCTTATGTCAGCACTGTCTAAGTACATTTCGTTTGCTAACATATTAGCATTGAAACCTAGATAGTGTGTGTTGTAAGCTAATATATCTAATAGAATGGCAAAACCTGAACCTTCAAAATCATAATCTTGGAATTCTGATTGGCTTCTTAAAAATGTTTTGAGATTGGTTTTTATATCATCAAAATCAAAATCTGATACTTCTAATTTATTGCTTGCCATTTTATCTTAGTCTTTCTAAAAATGTTTCTACCACAACTGGCTGTGGTGTACCTATAACATAAAACATTATTCTTAAATCATAAGCGTTTCTATCAATATCAGGTCTTGCTAATACTTGAACTAATCTTATTCTTGGTTCAAAGTTAACCAAAACTTCTTGGACTTTTCTTTGTAGATTTAAAGCAGTCAAAGGTGTCATTGGTTCAAACAACATCGCTCTTACATTAGAACCAATTTCAGGATGAAATGGTCTTTCAAAGTGTGATGTGTTGATTAAATTTCTAACACTTCTTTTAACAGCTTCTACATCTGTTAATTTATTAACATCATTTGTTACTACATTACGACCAAAACTTAAATCTAAATCTTTGTATTGTCTAGTAGCTCTTTTGCTTTTATTTAAAGCTGAAGTACCAGAGGCATCGTAATTTGGCATAAGTGTTAATATTTATACGTTAACCAGCAAAGACATTAGAAGAACCTGATGTCATTTGTCCTGAATCTGTTGAGTCGCCAATTCGTGCAATTGCCTTACCTACAACAAATACTGTTGATGATCCTACGTTCACAAATCTTACGTGATTAGGACAAGGAGGTAAAGGTGGCGCCGGATGAGATACTGTAGCGTCATCTTTTCGTGCAATTAAAATTCCGTTTGCTCTTACTGTACTTTGTGTTGGTACATTTAAGGTTGTTGTGCTTACACAACTGTGTCCAGTAGATAAAGTATCGCCTTGTCGGCAAATAGCTGGCATTTATCTTCCTTGACCTCTATATTTCTTAAAACTTCTTCTTTTATGTTTGTTCATCATACATTTACTGTGAAATCCACGGCCAATGCTTGTTCTTTTTGGTTTACTTGTTTTTTTTGATGCGCTTGTGTTTCCTGCTACTTTTCTTGCCATAATTTTTTGCCTTTTTTAATTTTTTAGAATCAATATCATCAATCATAAATGATAAATCATCAATTTTGTCAAAATCAATCATATATTTACTATTTAGTGTGATTTTTATAAACGAATCAGTGATTTTTTAAGAAAAAATAGAAGAACAAAAGTAGTCCAACAAAAAATAGTTGCTAAGCTGTTGATTTTACGTCATTTTATCTTTAAAAAAATGCTTTTTTTGCTTGTTTTAAGTAAAAATACAGTGTATATTATATGTATCAATAACTAATAATAAAAAATATGAATGAAGATTTAAAAAGTTTACTATATGCTGGCGCTTTTGTGATGGGAGCCTATCTTTTGTTCTATCTTGGAGCAAAATATATGGTTGCTTATGGTACCGCTAACTGTATTATAGGTTGTATTTAATGAAACACGCTGATAAAATTATGAATACTCAAAAATTCAAAGATGTTCTTCTTTCTGCTGAAGGAATTGTAAAACAATTTCGTTCACCTGATTGTGAAAGATCTATTGCTAAAGGTATACCAATGCAATTTTTAGGATTATTTTATTCTTATTCTAAAATGGTTCTACCTTTAAGAATACGTTATAGAGGTTCTAGTAAATATCTTCCTAATGGTTATAGATATTACCGTAGGCCTAGAGATTACGTTCATAGAATTTATGCCGATACGTTTGCTATTTACGAAAGATAATTATGAAAACAGATCAAATTTTAAAATGGGTTGCTACCGGAATATTAATTGTTGGTAGTTTAGTGAACTCACTTGGTTATTATCCAGCAGGCCCAATGATATTAGGTCTAGGTGCTATTGTATGGTTAATAGTTAGTATTATGTGGAAAGAAATGTCTTTAATTGTTACCAATTTAATATTTGCCGTTATTACAGCAATAGGTCTTATTATATATTATTTAAATGGATAAACCAGAAATCATTGATATTAATTACGTTGGCGCTTGGGGTAAATGTTACCTTGTTAAGTACAAAGGTTTTTCTAACGTAATGTTAAAAGAAGAAATTACTGATTGGTGTAAAGAGGTTGATGATTTAAATTTATCCAAGGATAAGTAAAGGCCGTTACTAAGTTAATACAATTATACGTGTTATTCCAAACACACTCAATCCATTCTAATTCGTAAGTATATTCCTGAAAATTGCCAGCGTTATATTGTGGCTCGTTGATTCTGTCTGTGTTCATTTATATTATTTATACTATTGTATAATTAAATAGATAGAACTATCTGTTGTAATCTTTTTAGAAGTAAAATAACAAAATTTCATATGTTCTTCAAACTTTTTAGGTATAATTAAAAAACTATACATATAAGACATTAGATTGGCAAATCTATCTTTTACTAATTTATTACCCTTATCAAATAATTTTATTGCTGTATTATAATTGTCTATTGTATTAGATAAACGATTGTACTTATTAAACATAAGTTTCAATTCTTTTTTAGCAACATCATAATCATTTTTATTTACTTCACTTGATCTTAGATCATAATTAAGATTTTCTTTTATTTCTTTTGTATATACTTTAGCATCAACAGCACCTGTTTGAAATCCAGCTCCTATAAAACGACCTTCTAAAGAAACGTTTAATGTAGTAGCACTTGCTTTAAATCCACAACGTATAGCAAAACCAGATTTAGTTATAACTATAAAGTTATTAAATGTTTCTGATAAATCAACCCTATCAAATTTTAAATCTAAATCTAATTTTTGATTCATCATATTAGACGGATCAATTATAGATGATTTAGCTTTTGGTTGTTCTACTTGTTTTAAAGATATAGGTAATATATCTTTTTTATTAAATGCTTCTGTAAGTTTGGCATTTAATTCAGAAGCAGTTTTAGATTGCAACAAAGGTTTCATATCAAAATTTTTTTGTATCATCCATACATCGCCTGGATTCCAGTTATCACTTAACTTGTTTGTTAATTTTCTGGCAACAATATACAATTCTTTTGTTCTATTACCGCCTTGTCTTTCATAAGTGTAATTCTTTTTCTTAACGTATTTTTTTAATTCATCTAACTGTTTAATAGCACTTGTATAATAAACACTATCATAATTTTGTTTTGCTACTGATATTGTTTTAGAAACCAATTCTATTGCTTGTTCTTCTTTCAAAGTTTTATTTAATTCAAAATAGTTTTTAAATATCTCTAAAGAAAATGTTTCTTTAATTTGAGTTAGTAAGCCTGTTTTACTTTTAGCATTTGCTGAGTAATGATTAAATACACCATTAATACCACTTTCAGAACCTTCCAAGATAATTTTTTTATTATTTTTATCAAACAATAAAATACTTTTATTTCCTTCTGATACTTTAAATGATTTAGTGGGTTGAGGTGTTTTCTTTAAAGTAATTTTAAAAATAGATTTACCAGGTTCATAACCTAATTGTCTAAAACTAGAGGCCATTGAACCAGATAACTTATCTTTTAAAACTAACTGATGTCCTTCTCCGTATTTCGGATTATTAACTATTGATGCCATTTATCTCTCTTACATTAAAATATATTTAATGTCAATAGTATTTATCATATTGTTTTACATAAATACTATTACCAATTAACCAAGGAGTTATAATGGGCAGAAAAAAAGTAAAAACTCCTGAAGATATAATTGAAGCTATAAAAGAAAAACAATCTGAAATTGACGATTTATTATACGACTTAGAGGATACTATAAGTGTTTCTTCTGATGAAGATGTTTCCGAATTTGATGAGGACGAGGAAATAGACGAAACAGACGAAGAATAATAACAATCTATATTTCAGGTGCCTAGGAAACTAGGCACCCTTTGACACAACAAAGGGTATAAATGAACCATCTATACATAGGTCTATTCATACTTGCCAGTATCATTGCTGTCCTAGGATATATTTACATCTCTATCTTTTTCCAAACAAAACGATATTTAAAAAAACTAAAACAGTTAAAAAAACTTAAACTGTTGTCTTTAAAAGGTAGAAAAAAACGTGGCTGGTAGAAAACCCAAATTAAAAACACTTAAAAGAAAATCACCTAAGATACCAGACTTTACTTGTCCTGATATAGACCGCCTTATAAACCTTATTGAAAATTTGGATGTATTGACTAGAGGCCAGTTATATAGATTTAAACGTGGTATGGAAAAGCTACGTAATTCAAACGATAAACTACGTGAGGGTGGTATCTATTGGTACGAAGAAATCAAAAAGCTGTTGACAAAATAGTCAAATAGTGATATATTATGGTATATGAAAAAATTATTATTAATATTAATGTTTCTACCGTCTTTGGCGCTGGCGAAGGAAGTAGAAATGAAAGTTTATGATTATAAATTAACAAGAGTATTAGATGGTGATACTGTAGGTTTTGAAGCGAAGTTTTTACCAGATCCACTAAAAAAAGAATTACTGATTCGTGTCTATGGTGTTGATACACCAGAAAAAGGATTTCGTGCTAAATGTCCACAAGAAAACACAAAAGGTTTAGCCGCTACCGAGTTCACTAAAAAAACAATTGCCAATGGTAAAAAAATACAGGTTGCTATTGCTGATTGGGATAAGTTTGGTGGTCGTGTATTAGGTGATGTATTGATTGATGGTAAATCGTTACGTGTAGCCTTGATACAAAACGGATATGCTCGAGAATACTACGGCCTTGCTAAAGAATCTTGGTGCAATTAATATGTTAGAATTAATATTGAGTACATTATTCTTCGTGGCTGTGATTACAGTAATTGGTCTTTGGATATTAATGTTTAAAGATATACTTCGTAAATGAAGAACATACGTATCATAAAAGAGAATATAGACGTATCAGCTATTGCCAAACAATTGGAATCATATCCAGAAGATTGGGGTAATGTGGGTCGTATGAAAGGCACTGATCGCCAAGATCCACACACCAAGTTGGTTAAATCAGGAGTACTTCAATTAGTAATGGGAGGTATTTCAAAACCTGGTGAGTTTATTGGTGATACAGAAATATGTGTACCCACTGAAGCCACTACGAGACACACCGAGATCCAACGATTCCTGGCAGAACAAAAATTAAAAGTAGGCCGTTGTGCTTTTCTGAAAACACCGATTGGTGAAATCACAGGCAAACATATAGATCAAGGAAAGTATTATTTAACAAAAGACCGTTATCATTTAAGTATCACAGGCACTTATAGATACAGTGTTTGGGATCACGGCGATTTAGAATTTACAAAAGAAGAAGTGATTATAGAACCAGGTACTTTCTTTTGGTTCAACAATAAGAAGAACCATATGGCCGAGAATATAGGAAATTGTGAGAGAATTGCTTTTATATTTGACGTACCAATGTCGCCAAATAATCCTTAGACTTTGTATATAAACATTTTACCATAATAGAAACAAACGGCTTTAGTTTCACCGTCCTTATATTCCTTTAATGTATAGTAAACTAATGGATGAGTGGCCTCTTGTTGAACCTCATCATAACCATCACAAGAAACTGTTTCTTCACTTGTGTATATTACAGTTTTTATAATACCAATGCCATCAATGTAAAGGCCAGTATAGTAAATGCAATTAAAACCAAATATTGTATAATCATTAATTTAGTGCTTTGCTTCATACCATTATTATATATCAAACCTGGAACAGTGTCAAGCCACCAGGAAATTTTTACACTATAAGGATGTTGAATAATGTAACCAGACCTGGACAACATAAAAATATCCTCCAGGTTTCCTATAGGAATATCATATAGGCCAGTATGAGAATATCGGCCTGTCTTAGTTGTGATACACCATTATATCACTTTATAGATTAAGGATTCTTTCCAGCCACTGCTGGCCGTCTTACCACCTATGGGTTAAGATCAATCGTATTACCTCTTATCACCACTGTGCCTGATGTGTTATGAATAGAACCACCTTCTACGATTTGATTAAACTCACCGGCCACTCTTACTGTCATATTGCCACCTACTTTGAGGTTATAATCACCGCCAGCGTTCATATTAATACGGCCATTGGTACTATGTAAATTTAAATCTCCATTGTCTACGTGAATGTTTACGTTGGCCCCTGGCCCTACCTGAATATCGTAATGGTTATTTGGCTGGCCATCCTTGTTTATGAATAACTTATGTCGGCCATTGATTGTGGTATCGGAGTCGCCTTGTATGTAAACCTTTGTATCACCTGTGGTTAATGTGTAATGGTCACCTTTGATTATATTTGTTTTCGTACCATTGGCCGATATTTCATAAGAAGTGCCTGATCTATGACGCTCGTGTATTCTTTCAAATCCTGGTGTATCATCATACTCTCTTATGTGGCCTGATTCTGTTTCATATACGTGATTGTAAGGATAGGTTGCGTTATAAGGTATTTCAGGTTGATTCCATATTGTACCATCTGAAGCGGCCGCTGTTGATCCGTCGGCGTTGTCCATTGTGTTGAAGTCGGCCGTTGCTATGCCTGTAATTCTTGTTGCTCTACGTATTGTAAGGGCCAAACTTGGATTGGTTTCCTGGCCGCCAGAGTCCTTTAAATTTACGGCCAACCTATTAACATCTGGCTCGTTTATGTATTTGGGATAAATTTCATTTGGATCATAAAATCCTCTACGACCATCCGCTAACTCTACTGGTCGGCCAGGTAAACTACCTAATATAACCGGTTCTTGACGATACTGCATATCTCTAAAGAAACCAAACACCCAACTGCCTTCAAGCAGGCCTGTTGCGGACTGGCCTATGCCTGATACACCTGAGGAAGTAATAGGTAACATAACACTGGCCCACGCTAAATCGGCCGTAGGTAATATTGTTTTGCTTTCTGTATTATGCCCCAGTATTCTTACTTTGAGACGGCCTGCTTTAAGAGGATCTTGTCTATCCTCAACAACGCCAGAGAACCAGAGAAAGCCTCCAAGGCCCATAAAGTTTTCGTTATTCATAAATTTTTCTCGTTAGCTCGCCTGATAATAACACAACAACATACGTCATAAAACACCATTTAAATGGCCTCTACGCCGGCCTTTCCATATATGTATACCAGCATAAAAACACGAGTATACTGGCGTATAACCAAAATTGACTGTTTAAAAGATACGCTACGCTGACTTTATCTCTAAGTTTTTTTAATCGCTCAATTACTCTACTATACATAGTGGCCACCTTTCATATCCTTTATTTTTTACACTTACATACTTTAAATGAGAGTTTGCCTGTAAGTTTTCTTAAAATTTCTTTAATTCGTTTATACATATGACCTTTCATTATCTTAGGTTGTTTCTATATTTATGGGAGCTTTCACTCGGTTGTGGTAAATAGGCCATTGGTCTATTATCCATACATAGCCGTCGGAGCGGCGGTCTCGGAGCATTTCTCATAGATTCACTATTTAAACAATTCATTACCAGAGTTTAGACCATTTAATAATCTATCATCTAAGGTATATTGATCTATTACGCCATTATCGGATTTTTCTCTATCTGTGAATGTATCTACGGTTTCGGCAACGTAAGGAATATTAACACTGTCTTTTAAACACTGTAAATGCATTGTGTGCTTGTTAGCAATTTGAGATATGACGTGTCTTACTGTTGATACTAGGTAACGACCTGAAGCGTAAGGATCTCTATCCAATGGGTCTTTAGGATCATATGAAGCATAACGTGGTGCTATAAAGGTAATGACATCTCCTGCCGATAGGCCTGTAAATCCTGGCACTGTCATCTCTAAGTTATATGTTTCAAAACCTAAATGTTGTGATAATCTTTTTTGAACATAATCTTGTATTGGCGGTCCTTCTAATGAGTGCAAATTAGAAGTGTTTGTATAAAGGTAAATAGTACTTTCTGGCGTATCTGAAATAAACTTGTCTTTGTATATTTTAGATAGTGGCGTTAAGAATTTCATATCTGATTTTTCACCATTTGGGCCGTGTTCTGTATGATGAGACTTGGCAAATTCGGTATGGTAATCGTAATTGTATTCTTTAATAGTTTTATTAAATAAATCGTGTGCTAATAGTTTACTAGAATATACACCATTTCTTAAATTCTTTAATGTGTCAAATTGAGTTTTTATAGAGTAATCAGATACAACGGTCATTTCTTTTAATACATCATAGTTTCCACCTTCCCTTACGTTAGATGGGCCTGGTGAAAATTTAGCAACCGAAGGTCTTGCTATATTGTCGGTAATAGCCAACATACTTTCAATTGATCTATAATTAAAACCTAAAGATGTTTCATATAAATGATATCCGGCATTATAAAATCTTTTACTTCTGGATTGTTTTCTTAGAATATCAGAACCACCAAAAGGATCAATTCTAGGCATAACATATTTGTGATTGCCTAAAGTTTCTTCTACGTAAATATCCTTTTTAGAGTCTAAGTAATCTGAATTTCTAATCATATCAACTACCATATCAGATTGCAAACCTGTATAGGCTCTTGATACTTTTGTTTGTTCGTTTAATATTAATTCTTTACTACAAAAATGCAATACATAAACCTGTGTTCTAGGTGTTACACCTTGTCTCTTATCTAATTTGTATATAAACATTGGGTGGCCTGTTTCTTCTGTGAAATCAAAAGACCTATTAATTCCCGGCGTGTTTAATTTAAATTCTACTCTTTCTAATCCTGTCAAAGGTAATGTGGCAATAATGTTTGTAGCATCTGTAACTACAATATTACCTGAAAGAGTTTTATTGAAAATACTTTCGTAAATGTTTATTTCGGTTACTAATGTTGTAATGGATAATTTGTAAGGTTGACTTGTGCCATCAACGCCTTGATAAGATACTAGATTAACTGAATTTAAAGAAAAGTTACCTGCTCTGGATAATACATCACCACTTAAATAACTATACATATTAATCTCTTGTTATTAACTTTTTAAATTCATCTATGAATAATCCAACGTATGCTGGATTTAATATTTTTATTTGTCTTATTTTATCTTGTATTCTATCTTCATATTCTCTATTAGATACTGATACTGCCAATGGAGTATCACTATTAACTTCTATGATATGAGAATAATCATCAGGCCCAAATCCTGAAGTAGATCCACTTGATTGTGTAATTTCGTAATGATGAACGGCATCTGGATTTGTATATTTGTCTTTTAAGTAATTTTCGTAATCGTTTGAATTTAATGGCCATTGATAATATCTATCTGTAATATTATTAGTTAATAAAATAATCCAATGAAGTTCTGAATCTCCATATATCTTAAATGCTAAACTTTCTGGAGTATCTCCTTCTATTACATCATACAAATCGTATAAACTTGTTTCATTAACTATACTTGATCTAATTTTTACTCTCCTCATTAAATCAACAACTAGTTTTGGATTGCCATCCTTTTTTAAATCATATAGCCCTTTTGGGAAAGTTGAAAAATATGCCATAATTAAAATCCTTCTGTAATTCTTTTCTTAGTCATAATTTCTGTTTCAGTAAATGTCATTGTCATTTTAGTTAATGTTGGAAAGGCACCTTTTTCATCAGCACCGAATGTTGTAAATACTCCTTCAGGAGATTGGTCAACTTCTAAACTAGTTAATACACAACGACTAATTCTAGGAATATATGAATTGATATTATCCAAATACATATATGTGATTTGAAATTCTGATGGCACAATTAAAAAATTAGATGATCCACCCATAATATTTAATGTTGTACCTTGAGCCTGTTCGGGTTGCATATGAAATTTAAATAATTGTATTATCTTCTGTACAGCATCAACTTCTTTTTGATTTTTAGGAGCAAATTCATAAGTATAACTAAAATCTCTAAATGGTACACTTTCAAATACCATTTCAAAATTAGGATTTTGTACTGCCCCTCTAAATTTTTCTGTAACAGCTTTTATATCGCCTACTCCAGGCACAGCACTTAAACCAGCAACTACGGCAGCTTCAACAGCATAAGCACCTAGTTTACCTGTTCTTACTAAAGCATCAATAAATCCTTCAGATTGACCTAAAAACCCAGCAAAGCCTGTTTCAGCATTTTTGTAATTTACTTTATATGATGTTTTAACTTGTGGCGGTGTATAAAGAATAATTGAATCTGAAATGTGATTATGTGTATTATTTTGTTTTTGTATACCCGTATCTACTTTTACTAATCTTTTTTCTAAATTTTTATTTTTAATATCTTCTACTCTTTTACCACTTGTTGAATAATTTTCTCCTACTTGACCAACATCATTAATCCCTTCATAACCAGTTCCGGATCTATTTACTAATGAATTATTACTAAATGTTTTATTTTTGAATTTAGAATCTTGGTGCATTACTATATCAAAGATCATATAGTGGCCAGTTCCTAAATTAGCAATTTCTGAAGGATAATAAACAGTACCATAATCATATGGATTATTTGATAACGCAGCTGTAGGAGTATTAGTTATTTCTAATGGAGACTTGTTTAATATTTTAGCGGCGGCAGCATTTGTTGCCTGATTATTAAAAACACCACTTGCCAAATTACCTACATTTTGTGAGAATATATTTGCTATCTTTTCGAACACGATAAATACCTTATATGATTAATAGTAATATTTATATGTGATATGAGAGCAAGTTATAAAGGAATATACAAACCTACACACCCCAAAAAATACATTGGTGACCCTAATAGAATAGTATATCGTTCACTATTGGAAAGACGTATGATGGTTTATTTGGATAAAAATGATGCTATAGAATTTTGGGCAAGTGAAGAAGTGCCTATAGTTTATCGTTCACCAATAGATTATCGTATTCATAGATATTTTCCAGACTTTATCTTTAAGTTAAAAACAGGTAAAAAATATATGGTTGAGATTAAACCATATAAACAATGTTTCCCACCAAAAGCCCCTAAGAAACAAAGCAAGTACTTTATACGTGAACAGTTAGAATATCTTAAAAATCAGGCCAAGTGGACAGCAGCCAAAACCTATTGTGAGGGTAACGATTTAGAGTTTAAAATCTTCACTGAAAAAGATATAGGTGTCTATAACTAACATAAATATAGTAAATGGCAAGTATATTAGATACCCTAGTTAGTAAACAAGGGGACACAAAAAAATCAGCAAGTTGGTATCGTAATGCTGTTGCTTCGGTAGCAGATAGAATAACAGCTGGTAAATTGATGAGACAAGGCCAATTAACAGGCCGACCTAATATAGGTTTATTAAATTTGTTTTTTTATGATCCAAAATATAAAAAGACTTTACCTTATTATGATACTTTTCCATTAGTATTACCTTTAGAGGCAATACCAGGAGGTTTTAGTGGATTAAACTTTCACTATTTGCCACCACAATTAAGATTTAGATTACTAGAGCAAATGCAAAGATGGGCTACAAATAATAAAATGGATTCAACAACAAGATTTGATGTTAGTTGGTCAAGGGTTAAAAATATACCACTTGTTAAACCAACTATTAAAAAGTATTTGTATAAGCACGTAAGATCAAGTTTTCTTAAAATAGATTTATCACAAGCTGCTATAGCTGTTTATTTACCTGTTCAACAATTTCAAAAACGTTCTGCTGCTGGTGTTTATTCAGCATCAAGGAGTTTAACCTAATGGCAATATTAAGAGGCGGCACAAGAATATTTGGTCAAGATATTAGAATAGGTATTCCTAGAGATAGATCGTTAGATGATGTAGAAAACGATCCAAGGTTTAGACAGAAACCAGGTGGCAATCCTGAAAGTACTATGGGTCGCTATCAATCAATGGTTAATGAAGCAGAAGGATTTGCTCGTAAGGCTAGATACTATGTAGAATTTTATTTACCAAAACCAGGTGGATTAGATTTAACAGGCATTGATGATACAGGTCAAGTTGGTATTAGTAATGCTAGTCAAGAATCAATTGCTTCATTTAGAAGTAATAATGAATTAAATGCTGTTCAAATGGCCAATGCTCGTAGAGTTCAAGCATTTTGTAAATCTATTAGTATGCCTGATAGAGATGTACAGATGAAAGAAATTAAACACCACGGTCCTGCTCGTAAATTTGCTTATGATTATAAATCAGCTCCAATTACAGCATCATTTTATACAGATAAATTTATGAGAGAAAGATCATACTTTGAATTGTGGCAACAATCAGCATTTAGCCAAGTTTCAAACAATTATAATTTTTATGACAATTATGTATCTGATATTAATATATTCCAATTAGGTAGTTTTGAAAGCAAAAATGAAAGAGATGATATGACGTATGCTGTAAAACTATTTGATTGTTATCCAAAAATTATTAGTACAGTAGATTATGCAGCTGACGGTAATGAAGTTCAAACTTTTTCAGTAACTTTTGAATTTAGATATTGGATTAATTATTTCCTTGATCGATCAGGCAATATTCAATTGGGTCAAGCAAACTTTAATGATGTTACAGTTAAGAGTAAATATGGTGCTTTTGGTTCATTAATAAATAAACTACCACCAGAATTAAGAAGAGCTGGTACACAAGTACTAGAAGGACTAAAAAGAAGAATACCTATTGGCGGAGTTACAGGTGGAAGAGTGTTTCCTCCTTTTGGCAATTTCCCTCCATTCGGTGTATAATTATTATAATATAAAAGGAGTAAATTATGTTACCTAAAGTTGAAGTGCCAACATATGAGTTGACATTACCATCTACAGACAAAAAAATAAAGTATAGACCTTTTCTTGTAAAAGAAGAAAAAATACTTTTTATGGCATTAGAGTCTAAAGACAATAATGAAATGATAACCGCTATTAAAGAGATAATTAAATCTTGTACCTTTGATGGCATTAATACAGATACAACACCTCTATTTGATATAGAATATATATTTTTAAATATAAGAGCTAAATCAGTAGGTGAAGTTGCAAAATTTAAAGTTATATGTCCTGATGACGGCGTAACCTATACTGAGGTTGAAGTTGATATGACCAAAGTTGAAGTTCACGTTGATGATGAACATACAAACAAAATATTAATAGATCAAGATAAAAATTTAGGTTTAGTATTAACTTATCCTACATTGAATGTTTATAAATTGGGTGAAAATATGGAGAATGCTACTATTGAAACAATGTTTAATGTTTTAATAAATTGTATTGACCACGTTTTTCAAGGCGACAAAATATATTCATCAAAGGATTTTACTAAAGAAGAAATAAAAGAGTTTTTAGAAAATTTACCACAAGATAGTTTTTCTAAAATTAAAAAATTCTTTGATACAATGCCTAGACTGAAATCGGTTGTTGAAGTTATTAATCCTAAAACCAATGTAAAAAGTAACGTTACATTTACAGGATTAGCAGATTTTTTCGGATAAGCCTCTCCCATAATAGCCTAGAGGCCATATACGAAACTAATTTTGCATTAGTTCAACATCATAAATATTCATTAACTGAGATTGAAAGTATGATACCTTGGGAGCGTGATATTTACGTTCAAATGTTAATTAATTATATAAAAGAAGAAAACGATAGAAAAGCAAGGGAGAAACAATGAGCGTAGAGAATAAAGAAACAAGTTTTAATACTAAATGGCGTCCTGCTATGGGTTGGTTATATCTGGCCGTTTGTGCTTTTGATTTTGTTATATTTCCAATTCTATGGAATTTAGCACAAGCAACATATTTAAAACAAATAGTGTTTACACAATGGAATCCATTAACGTTACAAGGTGCTGGATTCTTTCATATTTGTATGGGTGCTGTATTAGGCATATCTGCTTACGGTAGAACACAAGAAAAGATTGAAACTAAAAAATTAGAAGCTAAAAGAGAAGAACAAATAGGTTAAGATGGCCATTATTAAAGACCCAAAAGATCCTCAAGGTTTGATGAGAGCGTTAGGGCCAGGAGCTATGGGTATGGGTTCGTCAGAAGAAAATCTTATTGGAGATGAACCAACAAGTAATTTAGATCCTTTTTTAAAAAAAAGTGATGAAGAAGGTGAATTTTTACAAATAGTAAAAGATCTTGCTAAAAAAAGAGGAGAAGATGTACCTATTTCTTTTTTAAATCATTTATTTGATGAATTAGGTCAAAGTTTAGAATTGTCGATTAAAAAAGAAATGTCGGCTTTTGCTAATGTTATATCACCAGAAATTCAAAATGAATTAATATCAATCACAAAATTGTTTACTATGGGTGAGGAAAAAGATAGAGATGAAGCCTATAGAAGATTGCAAAAATTTGTAGATAAATTAGGATTAGATTTAAGTAAATATAGTAAAGCAATTGGCGAAAACTTTGACAAATTAAAAGATTTCTATGACAAAAAACAATTACAATTAGAACAAGAACAATCACTTAAAAATGATAGGATAGATTTATTAAAAAAAGAACAGGTTAGATTAAAAGAACAAGGTGTTATTACTAAAGTTAATGAACAATATCAAAAATTAGAAATACTTACTAAAAAGGAACAAAGAATTGAAGAAAAAGTATTAAGAGAAGATGAAAAGAAATTTATTGAAAGAAAAGAAAGAATAATAAGAGAAGAAAAGGATTTATTAAAAAAACAATCATTGACAACGGAAGAGAAAGATAAAATAAGAGTAGGTAGAAGATATATTCAATCTGGCGAATCTTCATTAACAAATAGAGCTGAATCATTAGGTGTTGAAAGAAAAGAAGGAACAAAACTTGGAAGATTTGCTAGAGGTACAGGTGCTTTTATTAGAGGAGAAACTGGCCCATCAGCTGTTAGAAATGTAATGGGTGGTATATATCAAGGATTACCAACAACACAGCTAAAACAATCAATTGAAATGATAAATGAAAGTTTATTAGGAATACCAGGTAAAGTATTAGGTCCATTAAATACATCAGTTAAGAAAATAGGCAGTGTAGTATCTGATAAAATGAAAGATTTATTTACTACTGCTTTTGATCCATTAAAAACTAAGATTACAAAAGAATTAATACCAGCATTAGGTAGAATGAGTGGTGGTTTATTGAGAGGTGCTGCTGGACTTTTAGCAAGCCCTGCAGTTTTAGGCATTGGAGCTGCTGCTGCTGCTGGTGGTGCTTTAGCATATGGTAGAAGAAAATTAATAGACAAAAAATCAGAATTAATTGAGAAATTAAACGTTATTGACGAAGAAAAAAAATCAAACCTAGTTAATGAAGATGAAAAAATTAAACCTATGATGGAAAAAAATCAATTTCAGGAATCTTTAATTAAGAGTAGTAGAGAAGGAACATTACCTAAAGTTTCAGATTTATCAAATTTAAATACTAGTATTGGATCTGATAGTAAAAAGGCACCTTTTGTTTATACTAACGCTCCTCAAAATATAGTTAATCAAACAAATCAATCAACTACAGTAACAATTGATGTTAATAATCCAGACAAGACTTTTAATATAATTAATGTTTAAATGTGGTGGCCATTTCTGGCCACCATCAAAGTATTAGTAGAGAGAGATTCTACTCGTCATCTGCCAATTTACTAAAGTAAGACAATGTATCGTCATCATCACTAGCAGCTGGAGTAGTTTTACCATTACTTTTTACTGTACCATTTGATTTAGCTGGAGGGAGTTCAGCGTTCTCAACTGTGCCAGTACTTCTAGTTCCCGTAATTACCCTATTCAGTTTCTCTTTGAGTTCATCATAGGTCTTAAAATTACTAGGGGCCAAGAAAGGCGTTAGAGCGTATTGTTTTGCCCAAATAGCTTTGATCTTATCATCACTATCGGCAATTTGAGTAACAGGCTCAAATTCAGATTTATCATAGTTCCAATAACCATCTACCTTTCTAATTTTTAGTTTAAAGTTTGCACCTTTCCAAAAATCAAATGGGTTAATAGCTTTCTCATCTTCAAATGCTGGTTGCATTGCTTCTGTAATCTTATCAAATATTTTTTTACCATATTTGAATATGAATACTTTGCCTTCATTTTCTGGATGAGCAGGATCACTTACAACTAATATGTTAGAGAAGTAAGATAGTTTTCTTTTTCTTTTTCTTGCTATCTCTTTATCAGATTCAACACCTGAATTCCATAGTCTAGTATTTTCTTCACTAACAGGATCTTTTTGATTTAAAGTTGTTAATGAGTTCTCAATATACCAACCACCTTTATCTTGGAAAGCGTGTGACCAAACTCTTACCCACGGCATTTCCTCTTTTTCGGATGCTGGTAGAAAACGAAGTACGGCATAACCACTACCAGTTTTATCTAGCTCAGGTTTCCATATTCTGTCGTCAGCGTATTTGTCTTTTGATTGTTTATTAATATCCTCAGGATTGAGGTTAGCTTCTAATGCTTTGGTAAGTTTATCAAAGTTAGAATGACTAGTTTTTAATGTATTAAAGTCCATTGTATTTTCTCCATTGTATTTGTATTTTTGTATTTGTATATGTACTGTATAATCGTACTATTATATTTATACATCCTTCTACTATAACACTATTTTAGATGTTTGTCAAGTAGATTTTCGTATGTTATATAATGTATGTTTTTTATTTCATTCCACTCATATATTTTGGTATTAACTCTATCTTCACCTTTCATATTGGTGTTTACTTTATAGAAGTTTATATGTGGATTTTGTGTAAATAATTGTTTCCATTGTGTTACCCAATTAACACTAGGTGTTGGACCGTGTTCTGGTACAACATAATACTTTGTACCTTTATATAAATTGTTTACCTTACCTGTGGTACTGTTTAAATCGTGTCCTAATAGATATACTTCGGTAGGACTATCTTTCTTAACAGCAATATAACCTGATGTGGGACCTGCTGCCCATCCAAGGTCTCTATTGTTAGGCATAATATCCATTAAATTATTTGTCTTATCATCATCACGTACCCAACTAACACACAATACGTTTTGGCTAATTCTTCTTTGAAATTTATCTTTATTTTGTTTTAGTATTGTAACTAGGCCAGATAGATTGGCACCGTGCATTACAAATTCTTTTTCGTCTGTTCTTTTATTTTCGTTTTTGATATGCCATTTATTTAATTCTTCAATATCAATTTTAGATAGGCCAGCATATACCATACTATCGTACATATGATCTGGTACTGTAGTCCAATCTCTAAACCAAGTTTCGTTCTTGTAACAATAACCACTTTGATATATCTCGTGCATTATACCGTGGTCAACGGATACTAATACATCTGGTGTATATTGTCTATAGATAGCATTACAACCATATATTTTACCGTGAGGTTTTAATAGGTCTAAATTAAAGTCTTTACGACTTTCGCCATTACCAATACAAAAAACTTTGGTCATTTATGTTGTACCCAATTATATATTGCTATAACAGACAATATTAAAAAAAATACTTGTGTTGTTGTTCTTGCTCTGTCTTTATCTTTTAATGAAATTCTTATTGTGAGTATAATAGCAACTAAAGTAATAATCCAACTGAACCATTGTAAGTTTATTATGGCAGACGCTTGTATAATACCACTTGTCATAAAAAATACAGCAGCTATCCATCTTTCAATCTGCAACTTCATTTTACAAAAATCTCTTTCAATATTAGTTTACTGGCTGTTTGATTGTATTTAACAAATGGTTCATACTTCCTTAACCTTTTGGAGTGGACTGGCCAAACAACTTGTTCAGTAATTTGTTTATCCCAAGATTTACAATAAGATAAAATTTGGTTAAACACAACAGCACTTTCGTAGGATATTTTTTTTGATAGAACCAATTGAAAAAATCTAGGATGTTGTCCACCAAAAACGCTGAAACCATCATCAAAAGAAAGATGCTTAACATTGAAATCATTAAAAATGTGGACACAATCACTTCTGAAATAGTATTCAAAAGATTCATTACGCTTCTTCCAATCTGTGAAAACATCTTGTCCATCATTTCTTACTAAACTTCCTACCCACTTGTTACTATCAGATAAAAAATTACTAACAAAAAAACCCAATATATCATTCTGATTATATCTGGTACTGAGTTTGTGAAAAAAATATCTATCATTTCTTTTAGTAAAGGTATCTAATTTACAATTAACCTTTCCTTCATATTTATGGTAGTCATAACTATCTGTTGTGAAGTGTAGTTTAACTGCCAGATATATTTTAAATACTTCAAATCCTCCATACATATTACACTGGCAACTGGCCTGTCTTTGGAATGTAGTTTAGATTTTGTGCCTCTATTGTAATTTTATCTTTTAGTGCTTTTGTAAGCATAGGCGCTACTGTTGAAGGATCAATATCGTTTTCATCACAATATTTTAATATAGCATCCATATAAGATATACCTTTTTTCTCTTGTACTATCTTTTCTATTTGTAACGAAAATTCTTTTGAGTTCATAATATTATTATATCATATATTATGAAGAAAGTCAAGTAAATTGTTTAGAACCAGGAAGTAATAAACAATAATACAAAAAGTATTATCATTATTAACATAAATTTAAATGCTATATTTTCTTTACGATCAATTTCTGGTGATGCTTTTAACAATGTAAATTGTGTATTATCGGAACGTATAACACCTATAATTGCTAATGTTAATAGTATTAATATAGTAGTAACAATAATTGTTTTTATCATAATTATATTTAGTTCTTTTTAAATAATGGGTAGTATTTTTTTTTAAATTTATCTTTTAAATAATCTATAAAATATTGACCTGATAAAAGATGGCCAGGTTTTTTATCAACTTGACCATCTTTTTTACTATCAGATAACCATTTGTTTTCACAAGGGTTATATGGAAACATATTACTTGCCGTTCTTTAAATTTGGAAAGAAAGCTTTTACTGTATTTTGATATGCTTCAGCATAAGGCTTTGCTAAGTCTTGTGCTTTAGTTATATTTTCTTGTACAGTTTTTGTATAATCATTATTAGTTACAAAGTCATTAAATTGCTTTGCTACGTCTATAATGTCGTTAGCTGAGTAAGTAGGAGCTTTAAACTCTTGTACTACTTGATCGCCTTCTTTTTTTATGTTGTATTCGTACTCTTTTACTTGTGCTTGAAAATTAAACTCCGCTAATGATTTAGCTAAGCCTAATAGGTCTGATCGGATTTCATATCCGTTTTTTGATGTTGTTGCCATATTTTTCTCCTTTGTGTGTGTGTTATAGCATTTCTATTTATACTTGGAGGGCCTATTGCCCTCCAAATTTGTACTAACTACTTCTTAGCTGGTTCAGCAGGTTTTTTTGCTGGAGCAACTTGTTGTGTTGCAACTGGTTTTTGTGGTGTTACGTCAACCTTTTTAGGTTTAAGTACGTAATATCCTACAACTAGAACAAATACTACCACTGTAGCAATTGCTATATTTCTATAAGTAAACATTATTTACTCCTTGTTTCGTTAATATATTATATTATATACTAATTTGACTGATTTGTCAAGTGTTTATATTACTTTGGGACTTCTAGTTATGTGGCCTACAACGGTACCTTTATGTTCACCCTCTTTTATGGTGTAACCTGACGTACCATTACCATTAATTTCGACTTCTTTTCTACTTCTCAATAGAATGTCGTTCTTTTCTTTTATCTGTTTATCCGTGTAGTTTTTGAATATTAAGTCTTTAAATCGTTCTATCATAATATTATTTATATGTGATTTTAACATATGAGGTATGTTATTTTTACATACCTCGTTAAACGGCCTACTTCTGTTGCCACGTGTAGGCCAAACGCCGTTACCTATTACTAGGCAGCAAGAGCATAACTTTCGTTAGCATCTATGATTTGATAGTACGCTATCAGCGATTTAACTCCAAATAGGTTTACTTAGCAGTCGATTGCTATTTCCACCCCCTATATTTCATTGTATAGATGGTGGAGTGGCAGGGTACCGCCCCCTGGTCCTAACTAATTATTAACTATTCTTCAACGTCAAATTTTTTTTATTGTTGAAATATTTATAGAAATTGTCAATTGACTCTACTAATTTCTTTTCGTAATCTGCTCTATTTTTAATAAACGTTTGAGCAACACCATCTTCACAAGCTAATATAACAACCAACTGTTCTACTTTTTCACCATATAATTCTTCATACATCATAGAATATGCCGTTGTTTGTAGGAAGTAATTCTCAATCCAACCTTCTAATCTTTCTTTGTTGGCTGATTTAAAATCTATTACCGATAGTTTACCATTATATTCAGCAACACAATCAACCTGACCAGCAAGTGTAAGTTTTTTACTATACATAATAGTTTCCAACATTCTTATATTATCTATTTGGTCTACATAAGGTCTAATAAGTTTAAATAGTCCTAATGGCAATACATCACGTATTGATGGTGTTTGATTTTGTAAATATTGTTCAACTAACGTGTGCATTGCTTTACCACGTCTAGCTGCTCTACCCATTTCCCAATTGGCAACTGATTCACCAACTTTATTTCTCCAATCTTGTAATGAATCTTTTTTAAGTAAAGACAATACAGAAGTAACTGATGGATATGATTTACCATCTATCTCGTAAAATCTTATACCATCTATATTTTTACCTTTTGTATTAGGTAAAACTGTTGGATCTACTTTAATAAATTTAAATTCTTTAGGCATTATCACCTTGTGTTGGATCTTTTAGTGTTCTTAAATATGGTTTATGTGTTGTCCAACCTTTAGGAAATAATTTTTTTGCTTCTTCATCATTGATAGCTGAACCTATAATAACATCTTCACCTTGTACCCAATTTGCTGGTGTTGATACTTTATAATTGGCTGTTAATTGTAATGAATCTACTACTCTTAATATTTCGTTAAAATTTCTACCAGCACTAGCAGGATAATCCATTTTAAGTTTAATCTTTTTATCTGGCCCAATAATGAACACAGTTCTAACAGTCATTGTATCGCTAGCATTCTCGTGTATCATATCGTATAATTTGGATATTGATTTATCTGTATCTGTAATTAAAGGATATTCAGGTAAATAACCTTGTGTTTCTTTTATATCATTTAACCAAACATTATGATTATCTAAACTGTCAACTGATAACCCTATTACTTTTACATTTCTGTCTTTAAATGCTGGAAGTAATTTCTGTAATGTACCTAATTCTGTAGTACAAACAGGAGTAAATGCTTTTGGATGTGAAAATAATATTGCCCAACTATTATCTATATAACTATAAAAATCTACCAATCCTTGTGAGGTGTGGGCTACAAAATTTGGTGCTGTATCATTTATTTTAACCATAATGTATCCAATATATCATAATATAGGCCGTTTGTCAACCTAAATCATTGGTTCGTACTTCGTCTTACCGTTTTC